>Ga0310695_10004743_pt1 | contig 24638 bp, 23 predicted proteins | sample RumenRJG_04DNA_FD_203882 | JGI IMG/M metagenome (GOLD analysis project Ga0310695, IMG submission 203882) | Bovine rumen microbial communities from Lethbridge, Alberta, Canada - RJG_04 (v2) (version 2) | ecosystem: Host-associated > Mammals > Digestive system > Stomach > Rumen | place: Canada...
ACTTTAAGTGAAATCTTCTTACCCTTTAAGGGTTTACCATTATTATCTTTTAATGTAATGGTAATGATATTTCCAGAATATATCTTAGTGCCGGATACCTTTAAGCTAGTGGTAGTTTTAGTAGTTGAGCTACTGCTAGCATTTTTGCTATTTTGAGTATCCTCAAAAATAGCTTCATGGCTATTATCCCCAGTACTTGGATTTACACTGGAATCTGCTTCATTAGATAATTGATTTGCATCATAATTACCAATTGACTCTTCAGATTCTGAATCAATAGAATCACTTAGAAGATTATTGTTATCTGGATTATTCGACATATCGACGGCATCACTAGCGGATACTCCACCTATTGCAATGAAGAATAAGCAGAATATTGCCAAAAGCAATGCTCTTTTCTCTAACGAAATTTTTTCACCTCAATACACTAAAAAAATACAAATTTAAAAGTTTAAAAAATACTCTTAAAATCAAAATATCTTTAAAATTATTTTTTATTTTACTAATGCAATAAAAAATATGAGTTCCTTAATAAAAATCTAAAAAATTCAATATTTTAGAAATTTCTAAAATATAAAAATCTTATTAAAAAATCTTTATTATATGAAATAAAAACTCATAGTATTTTATTGAAAATTTATTCAATGAAATACTAAAAATAAAGATAATTCAACTAATTTTAGATAATATTTTTTTAATGTTATGTATAATTAAGGTATAATACCTTATAAATCTTTCCCATAAAAATTTTAAAAAATAAGGATTTTTTAATCTTTAAATCATTTATACTTTACTGAATAGCATTATTTTTCTCTTAAAAGATATTACACACAGATAATAAAGTTTTTAAAGTAAAATTAATTGAAAGAGTTGAAAATAAAGATTCTCAACAAATAACAATAAAAACTGCCTAATAATTCTAATTTAGATAAATAAATGGCTAAAATTAATTATTTTATTAAAATTTAATAGGATAATAATTGAATAATTAAAATATAAACAAATATTTATTATTTAACTTTAAAAAGAACAATTATTATACTTAAAAAGTAAATTAATCCAAATATTATAAACTTATAATAAAAATCAATTAAAATCATTTAAATAATGAAAAAAACTAATAATATTAATCCTTTATATTATTTATACTCAATTTATTTGAGTTTATTTGAAAAATAAACCTTATTTAACGAAAAAAAGAAAAATAATTGAAATAATTAATAATTAAGTAAAAAAGTTGAAATTTTCAAGAAAAATTTTAAAAATAAAAAAGAAAATGTGAAAAATTTTTAATCCATTATTATGCACCATCATTATGCAAAGATTAAAAGATTTTTAATCACTCATCAAGCTGTTGATCATGGTCATATTCCAAACCGAATGGACATGCATGTGCAGTTACTCCATGAATAACATCAACCTCATCAATAATCTTATTTTGAACTAGATGAACAACCTTATGAGACTCATCCAAGCTCATTTCGGGAGGAAGTTCAATGTGCAAAGTAACTGTGGCATAAGATCCCAAATAGTTCACCCTTACATCATGAGTGCCGCAAACCTTGTCAACAGAATTTGAAACATCTATAATCTTATCAACCAATTCAGGAGATGGAACCTTTCCCATAATATTGTCTAAATTTTCACGGGCAACATCAAATGCTGTTTTAACAATCAATAAACCGATTATCAATGCAATCAATGGGTCCAAACGAGGGTAACCGTATTGCGCAATCAGAATACCAAACAATATTGCAAGTGAAGATAGAATGTCAACTCTTTGATGCTTTCCATCAGCAACAATAGCTGGACTGTTTGCCCTTTCACCTAAGTTTATAATATACTGGCTCATTGCAAAGTTAACGATAACACCAATGATTGCCATAACAATAGCTATAGGTTCTGGAATTGCAGGTGTGCCTCCAAAGAACAATCTTTCAATAGCTCCTGTAATGATTTCATAAGCAATAATTGCTAAAAACACCACAATCACTAAACCTGCAATGGCTTCAGCTCTTCCATGACCTAATGGGTGCTCCTCATCTGCCGGCTTGCTGCCTATCCTAAATCCGACATAAGCTATAACTGAAGTCACTATATCAGAGATTGTATGAGCCCCTTCAGATATGAGCGCATAACTTCCAGCCATTATCCCTACAGCAATGTTGAAAACAGTTAGAAAAATGTTTCCTGCAATCGCTACAGTAGCAGCTCGTTTTCCTAATCTTTCCCTATCTTCCTTTTTCATATTATCATGCGTTAAATAATTGGTTTTTGACGTATAATTGATTATTCATAAAAATAATACTAATCTTTTAAAAAATACAACATCAGTAATACAAAAATAAATATTCTTATTACTATATACTATTCTGTCAGTTTTAATATATATTTTTTATTAAAAAAAGTAAAAAGAATGAAAAAATTAAAGATTTTGATTATAGAATCCTTAAAATAAACTAAGCCATTAAAAAATTTAATAATCCAAATCCTTTAGGATATCCATTGCCTTTTCAATGTTTTCATATGAGTTAGCATAGGACATTCTAACATGCTCTTGCCCTAAGCTTCCAAATGGAGATCCTGGAACTGAAATTACCCCTGCTTCTGCAGCCGCCTTAACGAATTCCATAGGCCTATCAACTTTAGGGAAAACATAAAATGCACCTTTGCAGTCTACAGTTTCATATCCCATATCGTTTAAGCTTGAAACTATTAAATCTCTTCTTCTAGAGAATTCCGCCACCATTTTTTTAACTGAATCCTGTGGGCCTGTAAGAGCTTCAATAGCTCCAACTTGAGAAACAGAAGGTGCATTTGCAGTACAGTACTGGTGCACTTTAAGCAAATTCTCAGTCACATCATCATTTGCAACCATATACCCAACTCTTAGGCCAGTCATAGCATAAGTTTTTGAAAAACCGTTGATTGTAACTACATTGTCACAGTACTCAGCAGGAGAGTGGTTTTTAGTTCCATAGGTAATCTTCTCATAGATTTCATCTGAAATGATATAGAAATCATGATCTGTTGCCAAGTCAGCAATTCCCTTGATATCCTCCTTATCCATCACTGCACCAGTTGGATTTGAAGGGGAGTTAATAATCAGACCTTTGGTGTTCTTGTCAATCCTTTCCTGAACATCTTCCACTTTCATCTTAAACTCGTTTTCCATAGGGGTGGTAACTTCAACAACATTGGCTTCAGCTAATTGCACACAGGTGTAATATGATAAAAATCCTGGATTTGGAACAAGCACATTGTCTCCTTTTTCAAACAAAGCTTGTGCAGCAGCGTATAAGGATTCACTTGCACCACAAGTGACTATGACGTTTTCGGCATCAGTCTTTATATTGTTATCTTTAGCAAGCTTTTCTACAATAGCTTCCCTAAGTTCAATCAAACCCTTATTGGAAGTGTACTTAGTGTATCCTTCATCAATAGCTACTTTCATTGCATCCTTGATATTTTGAGGAACATCAAAGTCAGGTTCCCCAATTCCTAAATTGACTGCATCAGGATTAGTGACTTCAAACATTTTTCTAATTAGAGACAATTCTATAGTTTCAACTCTTTTTGCAGAATTTAACATAATAACACCTTTTAAAATAAAAATAATTGATAATAAGCAATATAAAATAATTTTTGAATCAAATATTGAATTGTTATGAAATAAACAATTGAAAAATAAATTCTATAATTACATTAACTATAAATTCTATATTTACATTATTATATTGGAATTAATATTTTATATATTTAATTTACTTAAATTTAATTGCAAGCTCCACAATTGTAGCATGGGCCATCTTCACACCATGGAGTTTGCTCACTTGTCTTTATCTTTTCATATTCTGATTTTAGAAACTCCTTGCTTACACTTACATCTATTGAATCCCATGGCAATTCATCATTCAAATCATAACTTGGAGCATTTTGAGCCCACTCACGAATACTTATCTTCTCATTTAAGGACCTTTCAATCAGGTTTCCAATATCCTTGTCTCCACAGGATAGAACATATTGTATGAGTCCCATCTTAGCACTGTCAAACTTAATGTCCAATCCCTTTAGATTCTTTTTGAGATACTTTATCTTTGACTTGATTTCCTTCATGTCATAACTTTCCCATTGAAGAGGGGTATGTGGCTTTGGAATGACAGGATTGACACTAAAGCTGATTGAAACTTTAGGTTTTCTTCTAGACTTGATTCTTTTATCATTTTTCTTGGATTCTTTGGATTTTGATCCGCTTGAAAGACTATCATTTTCTGATAATGAATTAGACATTGATTTAATTGAATTGTCGTTTAATTTAATTGAAGATGATAAATTTGAATCAATTCCATACTTCATAGAATCAATTTGCTTCATCATGTTTGCAAGTTCTTTAATATCGTCTTCAGACTCATAGGGCAAACCGATTAAAAAATACAATTTAATATTAAAACCTAGTTCAACAGCATCACTTATTACCCTTAGGACTTCTTCATCCTTGATGTCCTTATTGATTCTGCACCTTAGTGAATAAATTGATTCAGGAGCTATTGTCAATGTCTTCAACCCACTTGACTTAAGTGCAGTCAAGGTCTCATGTGTGATTGATTCAATTCTCATGGAAGGGGTTGATACCTGAAAGCCCCTTTCCTCCAATCCTTCTGTCAATTCATTTATTCTGGAGTAATCAGATACAGCTGCACCAATCAATGATATCTTATTCAGTCCGGTGTTTTCTCTAGCTTCTTCAGCAATTGAAAAGAGATCATCCAAGTCAGTTTCCCTGAGAGGCCTGTATAAATAGCTGGACATGCAGAATCTGCATCCCCTTGTACATGCCCTTGAAACATTCAAAAGAATGGAATTTGAAAATGCAGGAATGAAATCCTTATCATCGGTTTCTGTAACGATTGGACAAGTTAAATGATATATGCTTTCCATATTCTCTGATAGCACTATATTTGTTTGATTGTTGAATTCAGGAATGTATAAACCTCCAATGTCTAAAAAAGGAGACAAATCAATTTTTTCATAATCTATGAATTCATCATTTTTATTGATTTTATTGCTTATATTGGTTCTATTGCTCCAATTACTTTTATTGCTTTTATCCTTTTTACTCTTTTTAGACAGGTTCAATGAGGAATACAAATCCAAAAAGTCGTACAGAACAGCTTCAGCCTCTCCAACAACAAAAATATCAATAAAGTCAGATAATGGCAATGGGTTAGCACTAGCGCAAGGACCACCAGCAATGATTAAAGGATCATCAGATGTCCTGTCTTCCCTTCTGAATGGAATTCCCGCTTCCCTCAAGATTTCCAATACATGGAAATAGTCCTGTTCATATTGAAGGGAAAATGAGACAATGTCAAAGTCAGCCAATGGACTGTTTGTCTCCAAACTTCTTGTAGAAGGATAGATTATTCTTTCAGAGTATGTATCCTCCCTTTCATTGATATAATTATAAATAATCTGATAGCCTAAGGAACTCATTGCAGTTTTATAGACATTGGGATAGACTAACCCAAAACGTATATCTGCCCTAAGTGGATTTTTTATAATTATATTTCTTTCTTTAAACATGCTTTAATCCTTGTAAAATACTTGTTTTTATTAAAATCAATATAAAGTTTGTTTATACAAATATAATAAATTTTACTATGGCTTTGAACATTGAATAAAATCTAACTTCTATCTTTTTTTAAATCAAATTTACGAAATAAAATCAATTTAATAACCATAAGGCAAATTTAAATCTCATTTTCATATTTATATCAGAATATAAGTAATATATAAGCTTTTTTATGGAAATAAAACTGTGATATTGCACAAAATCACATTTAGAAAATATATTTAAATTAAAAAAGTTAAATAAGAATTAACTAATCCTTAAAATAAAAAACAGTTATTTTAAAGATAGTTTAGAGAATAAAAGGAGGAGAATAAAGAAAAATGAGGTGTTAACATTAGAAGCAAAATGATTATTTTGGCTTTACTTGTAGTGCTATTTTTTAGCATAAGCAGCATCAGCGCTCAAAGTGTAAATGATTCTGATGATTTGGATGAGAAGATTCTTAAATCATGCTCTTTAAGCAAAAATGCAACTGATAAGAATATTAGCATAAAAGCCAAAGCAAATTCTACAAAGAAAACAAGCAATAATAAAATAAGCACAAGCAAAACAAAAGCGAATACAACAACAATTAATAGGAAAACATTGGCAAAAACATCTACAAGCTTTATGAACCATGTGGAAAAGAATGGAAAATTCCCTAAAGTGAAAATCAGCAATAAGAATTATTCAAATACAGAATACTTGTATCTGATGACGAAGGCTGTTGAAAACAACTCAAATTCAAAGATTGAAATAAAGAGGAATTTAGTTAAAAGATACAATAATACAAATTCAAAATCTGTAAAAGGAACTTTGAACAAGACAGAGTATGTCAAGATAGCCAGCAAAACCAGAAAATTTATCGATAAAAACAAAAGAGCCCCAAATTGGGTTTCATCATCAAAGGGAAACATTCCTTACAATCAATTGATTCTTTCATACAGCAAATGTTTAGATTATTTCAATAAGAACAATATATTGCCTAACTCAATAAGGCTTGATGATCTGGATTTGGATAAAATAAATTCTAAATTAAATAGGAATAAAACCAAAACCCCCTCAAATGCTAGTGTAAAAATAAAAAAACAAACAGCAAACAAAACAGTGAATAAAACCACAAGTAATATTGTAAAGACCAATACAAATAAAACAAGGAACACAACAACAAATACAGCACCCAATAAAGATGATAAGTCTTCAAAAAATTCCAGTTTAGTTGAAAGGACTCTAAATAGCATCAATAATATTTTAAATAATATTCTCTATAGACTGGATCCCAGCAAATACCAATTGGATCTGACCAAATCTGATGAGGCTAACCTTAAGTTAAATACCAGCAAAATCAATGTTGACATAAATGGAAAATCAACAGTCAATGTCAAGGTTTCTGCTAAAAATGCAACAAAGGCAACAAGTAAGAAATCCACTGCAAGCAAAGCTAAAACAAATAAAACAAAATCTAGCGTTTCAAAGGCTAAAACTAAGACAGTGAATTCGAATAAGGCTTCAATTACTGAATCCTTAATGAAATATCTTTCAAGCAGTAAAAACTGCCAAGTGAAGAATAAATCTATTCAGGATTTGGCCAAAACACTTACATCCAAACTCAAATCAGATTATGAAAAGGGCAAAAAGCTATTCAATTGGGTCCGTGACAACATCCAATACAAAAAATATCGAAACACTCGAAGAGGTGCTGTAAAGACTCTACAAACAAAAAAAGGCAATTGTGTTGACCAAAGCCATTTATTGATTGCATTATCAAGAGCGTCAGGAATTCCTGCAAGATATGTCAAGGGAGGCAATTGCAAGTTTAGCAATGGCTATGTTTCCGGCCACATATGGACTCAAATGTATATAAACAATAAATGGGTGGTTGCAGATACAACAAGCCATAGGAACAGTTTGGGAAAAATAAAAAATTGGAATACAAAAAACTATAAGTTATATGGGCAGTTCAGTTCCATAAACTTTTAGATCTCCTGTTAAAAATATTAATCTTAAGTTTTAATTGATTATTAAGCATAATAATTGATTAAAACTCTTATTTTTTTAATAAAAATTTATTTAAAATAGTTCTGTTAAAATAATTGAAAGTTTTTTTAAAATAATAGAAATAAAAAAAGTTTAAAAAAGCGCCGGGACGGGGATTTGAACCCCGGCGATCTATTGATCATCGGATTAGCAGTCCGACGCCGTACCAGGCTGGGCCATCCCGACTATAAATTAAAAAAAAGTTATAAACTTGTGTATAAAATACAACATTACTATTTTATATTTACTTATTATATAAACTTTTTCTTTTTAAGAATTAGATATTTTTATCTTTAGTCGAATTGATTAAAAATATTAAAAAAAGTCATTTAAGTGGCACATAAAGGAGTGGACATCCTTCATCAAGCATAGTTATCTGAAAAACTAACTCCACCCCGCGGTTCTACAAGCATCAGCTGTAAGCGGTAGAGCTGCTCCTTTCCAGGCCTGACACGTTCCCACAATAAAGCCAATTAAATATTACCCTCCAGTAATATCCCTGACACCATTGATCCTGCAGGACGAGGCTTCGACATCAGCTTCACAGGCCATGATTGGCTCCAAATGCCGCCTCCTTCATTTCGACTGCACCAAAGGAGATTTGTGCTTACAGAGGACTCCTAACCCTCCAGTCTAGCCAATTATAATATATTATATTAATCTTATATAAAGTTTATTAATTAAAAAATATTTCAATTAAAATGGCTTTATTTAAAAAAACAGTAGCATAATGGGAGTCTTATAAAAATTAAAATAAAATTGACACTAAAACAGCGAAAAATAGATTAAAAAAATTGAATTAGAATAATGAAATTGATAAAAATATGATTAATAAAATAGGATTGATAAAATAGAATTTATAAAAATAGAATTAATTAAAGATAAGAAGAAATGGAAATATAATTAAAATAAGGAAATAAACAAAAAAGAAATTATAAGTATTCTTTTAATATCTTAATAATATCTCCATCAGATATGATACCTACAAGCTCACCATCATCAACAACAGGCAATTGGTTAATAATGCTATCTCCAGGAGCCTTATCAAACATTACAGATACTGCATCTTTAATGGTATCTTCAGAAGACACACATGCAACATCCTTAACCATAGCGGATTTCACTTTGGTACCATATTGATAATGGTCTAAAATCAAGTTATGGCCTAAGTCTGTAGCAGTTACGATACCAACCATTTTTCCATTGTCAACAACAGGCATTGCACTTATCTTATGCTTCATTAACTTTTCAAAAGCGAAAACAGTTGCTTCTTCACATTCAACTGTTAAAACATCTTTTGTCATTAAATCTTTAACTTTTGTCTTTTCTAACATTATTCAAACCTCCATAAGTTTCAGCGATTGAATTAATTATAAAATCTATAGTTGTTATTCTGTCTATATTTTCAATTACGGGAACTCCTTCCTTATTTCCTTGGTCTTTAATATACATTTGGATTTTTCTAATTGCATCGAAGTTATCCAAATACTTCTGAAGGGACCTATGGGCCCAGCCATCACTGCAACGTGAATAAAGTCTGCTTTTATGCATTTCCTCATCTTCAAGAGACAATACAAACATCAAAACATTATCCTTTTCCATCAAGTCCTTACGGATAAATCCCGGAACTATATGCACTCCCTCAATGATAATGCTTATTCCTTCAGTCAATGCCCTTTCAATAACGGCTTCAACACCAACGCTTACTGTTCCAACATGATCTTTAAAACCTGCCAAAACATAATCGAATTCAGGTGGAGGAGCCACCCTTAAGGCTTCATGAGCAATGAATGAGGATTGATGGATTACAGGGCTTAATTCCTTAGATACAATCTTACGCATTACTTCCCTAATCATATCAGTATTCATCATACTTTCAATACCCAGTTTCCTGGATATCTCATATGATATGGATGAAGTTCCGACACCAGAAACACCGCCAATTAAAATGATTAGTGGAGCATCTGTCTTCCGTATCTTTCTCCAATTCAGATAATTCTCAGCAATTAAAGGATCTTCTTCCTCCAATAAATCTACAATTCTTTTAACTATATCTTCGGTGAAAATTGAAGAAATATCATTTTCTATCAAATCTGATTCTATCTTATTAGCTATTTCATAAGCTTTGCTGGGATTTAATTCTGCACGAATAAGTGTTCGTGATAGAATCCCTTTTGAAAAAGGTTCCGTATAGACTTTCCCTTTGAGTTCTCTGCGAACTAGAATCATAAAATCACACCTTAATTGACATAATGCAAAGAATTATAGATTGTCTTTTCTCCATTTAACTATTAATTAACTAATAAATTGAAAAATAAGCCATAAATCATTTAATTTAAAGCCCATACTAAATAAAAGCAAAAATAGTTAAATTTTGAAAATATAGATATGTCTTTAATTATTAATAATATTTACTATTAACATTTTATAAATTTTTATATTTGATTTTTGTATGAAAAATTTGAATTTTAAAAATAGTAAAAAATAGTGAAAAATAATCAAAAATTAAATATAATCTAAAAATAGTGAAAATAGTGAAAAATAGTCTAAAAATAATTAAAGATAATTTAAAAATAGTAAAAAATAGTAAAAAAGTTTAAAATAATAAAAAAAGAAAAAGGAGTAAATTTACTCCAAGGAAACAATTCCTATAGTGTACATAGCATTTTCATCCACTTCGATTAAAACTGCATGTCCATCTTCAAGTCTTCCAGGGTTTGCAACTGTGGTATTTCCCACCATGTCAATGGAGCATGCTTCGTGCACATGACCACAGATGTTTATGTTAGGCTGGAATTCATGAATAGGTTTCTTAACACCTTGACTTCCTACATGAGCACCACTTTCAATGGTATCTGCTTTAGTGTCATAAGGAGGTGCATGAGTAAGTAAAATGGTTACTCTAGGAACTGCATCGTTTCCAATATAGTCATACTCAGCTAAAAGCTCATATACATGGAGATAAATCTTATCATCATCAATTTCTCCAGGAGTGTTGAAAGGAGTTGGATTTGATCCCCCATAACCCATGATAACCACATTCTCATATGCTATCAATTGATTATGCAAACAGAAAGCAGGTTTTTCATCAGGACCACTTTCCTTAATTGCATTACAGATTCCTGCAGGGTCACAATTACCAGGAATTGCAAATACATCCACGTCACATTCTTCAACGAGTTCATCAATGAATGGTTTTACAAAACTTAAAGGTTCAAATTCAGTAATGCTGAAATCTGTAATATCTCCAGCAATCAATACTAAAGAAATATCATCATTTTGTTTTAAGTAATTGATTAAGCTTTCACTCTTTTTACCGTGTACATCACTAATTGCTAAAATTTTCATTTTAAAACGACCTTAAAACTTTAAAATTCAACGTAAAATTGACTAAAAATTATAATTTTAAAAAGATAATTATAAAAAAAGATTAACTTTTATTATTTTTTCAGTTTATCATTATGTTTATTCAGCGAAAAACGGAGCCATTTCCTTTAAAGCCAATTGGATATTTGACTTTTCACCATACAATGCAATTGTTGAATCAGTGTCAAATTCCATTATAAGCCCATAATATTCGGCTATTTCCTGTACTCTATCTTCTGCAATTGGATTTCTTAAAGTAATCTTTGCATATGATAATCCTGGAGGAACATTTTGAATGAATCTAGATTGGGTATCTGAAATCTTAAAGATCTCTTCTCCCCTATTTGCTCTTTGAAGCTTATCTAACCATTCCTCATAAAAGTCCTTGTCATAACTTTCTGCAAGAGAGAGCAATACTCCTTGAATTTCATTTAAGGACATATCAGCTTTAGCCATCTCATTAATCATATCTGGATGAGAAGGGTCTTTCTTATAAAACCCGATTTGAGATTTTACCAAACCTAAGTCCTTATTCAATTCCTTTGGAATTGGAATGCCTTTCTTGTGTAACTCAGAAGAAAGGTTAGCGATAACTAACCAGGATTGTTCTATAGGCAATGTACTCATAAATGTCCTTCCAATATTTTTAAGGTAGTAACATTAACTTTTGCGTCTGCTTCTCTTAACTCTCTTTTGATTTCATTAAGATTAGTGTATTTGTCTAAAAAGAGAACATGATGACTACCAGTGCCGGTAATGTCTAAAATAGCGATTTCATCATTATCATCAATTTCATCTCTACCTTCAATAGCCGCTTTAAATTGTACATAAGGACCATATTCTTCAGGAAGGTCTTTAAATTTAAATATTCCGCCTAAAATTGCAATAAACATATTATTTCTCCAAATTCTTAATTTATTAAAATCATCTAGCAAGACCAGTAATCATACCAGCAAAACTAGTTTAATTATTATCCAAATCTCATATAATTTTTATATTATTAAATTATATGAATATATTTTTAGTTATTGTAATTAATATAGTTTATTATTATACTAATAATTTTTATACAATGTAATAATTCAATTTTATTAAATCAGTTTAGTAATATACTAATTATTTTTGATCACATGTGCAAATAAAATTTAAAAAATAGTAGTTTGAATAATTAGTAAAATAATTAAAATAATTAGTAAATATACGAACTAAAAAAATTGTTTAAAAAAAAAGAAAATGATAAGTAGTAATTAAACTACTTATTCTAATTTTTCGAGAACTGGAGTTGCGTCGATTAATTGTGCGTCGAAAGTTAATTCGTCTGCGCTTAATCCCATAGCTAATCCGTATAATTGAGCTAAGTGCATTACAGGGAATGCGAAGTCAGTTCCGTATTTTGCGTTAACTTCAGTTTGACCTACATCGAATTGTAAGTGACAGAATGGACAAACTTCTACAATAGCATCTACACCAGCTTCAGCCATAGCATCGAGTTTTTCTTTGGTGTAACTTAAGGTTACGTCAATATCTCTAGCTCTTAAACCTCCACCTGCACCACAGCACATCATTTTGTTTTTGTAAGGTACAGATTTAGCACCGGTGATTTCTACTAATTCATCTAAGATAGTTGGGTTTTCTGCAGATTCTTCAATACCTACTTCTGCGGTAGGTTTTAAGAAGTGACATCCGTAGTGTACTGCAACATTAATGCCTAAGTCTTTGGTGAACATTTCAGATAATTTGTCAAGACCTACGTCGTTGTATAAAATTTCTGCAAAGTGTCTTACTCTAGTTTCACCTTTGTATTGTTTGTCAGTGGTTTCAGCTAAGATAGCGTTAATTTCGTCTTTTTTAGCTGGGTTTTCTTTTAATAAGTGGTCACATTCACGTAAGGAACCGAAACATCCGTTACATTCGGTCATGATGTCTGCACCCATTTCTTCTGCAATAGCGAGGTTACGTGCTGCAATAGTTGCCCAAGTGGTTTGGTCAAAGGATCCGAATACACCAGGTGCAGGACAACAGGAAGCTCCTTCCATGTCTTTTAATTCAATGTCTAATTTATCGAATAAGATTCTGGTTGCTTTTTCGATACCAGGGTAACGGTTGTTCATAATACAACCTAAGAAATATGCAATCTCCATAATAATAACTCCTTCAATATGTTTATTCTAATTCTCCAGTTTCCATGTTGAAACCGATTAATTTATCAAATTCACATGCTGCACAGATTTTTTGGACTTCTTCTAAAGCTTCAGGGAAAGAATGTACTGTTGGAGGTAATTCGTCAAGTCCAATAGCTTTTCTTAACTCTTTGGTTTTGTCGTTGATTGGTACACCGTGACCAAATTTAATTACGAATGAACCAGTTGCTTTGTGTGCATCTGCCATGTATCCAGCTTTAGCTGCTTCGTTACGTGCCATTTTGATGATGTCTACGATTTTTACACTTCTAGGACATCTTTCTTGACAGGTGTAACAGGTGGTACACATCCATAATGCAGGATCAGATACTACTTCTTCTCTGAGTCCTAATAAACATTTTCTTACAATTTGTCTTACTCTGTAAGGAGTTCTTCTACCAGAAGGACATCCTCCACCACAGGTACCACATTGGAAACAGTGGTCTACAGTTTCAATTCCAGCATCAACGAATTTTTGAGTAAATTCTTTATCAATATCATCCATTGAATATATATCATTTTCTTTTAATAAAGTCATATTATCGCTCTCTTCATTTTCTTCTGAAGCTTCTTCTTCCGCAACTTCTTCAATAGCTACTTCTAAAGACTCTTCATCTTCTGAAAGTTTATCATCAATTGATTCTTCCGCATTATCTAAAGAAACTTCCTCTTCAGGAACCTCTTCAACTGCTTCTTCAACAGCTTCTTCTTCAACAGGAGCCTCTTCAGCTTCAGCTACTTCTTCAGCTTCAGCTACTTCTTCAGCAACTTCTTCTTCAGTTTCAGCTACTTCTTCAGCAACTTCTTCTTCAGAAATAGTTTCAGAATCAGATTTGGTTTCAATTTCCTCTTCTGAAGATGTCTGTATAGCGTCAGCAGCTTCTTCAACAGACTCTGCTTCTTTAGATAAATTCTCTTCTATATCTTTATTTGCCCTACCGATGAGGGATTTAAGAGTATCTAACACAGACATTGAAAAACACACCTAGGACAATCATAGGTTTACCTCACGTCCTTAATTATAATTATATTAGAATAGTATATAAAGGTTTTGAAAAATTTTGAAAGTGTAACCTAAAAGGTTACACTATTTGATAAAGTTTAGGTTAGCCTTAAATTAAAAAAATAATCGATTAAAATAGAGATAAAAAATCAGGAAAATTTTAAAAAAAAATAGATTTTCATAAAATGAAAGAGATGAAACTAATGAATTTAAATAATAGAGTTTAATTAAAAAATAGATAAAAATAAGAAAATAAAAATAGAAAAAATTAAAAAAATTAATTGTCTTTAGATAATAAATCAACTGAATTATCAGAAAGCTTTTTCAAAGTTTTGGAAAATGCAATCATCTCATCACTAGTAAGGTCTCCCCTTATTGCTTCTTTCCATTGATCAAATATGTAAAGTAAAATTTGACAAGCTTCTTTTCCATCTTCTGTCAACAATAATATTTTTTTAGTGTTGTTTTCAGCATCAATAGTTTTAGTGATTAAACCTTTAATCAATAGGTTTTTAGTGGTTTTACTTATGTTAGCTTCAGTCACATGGAATCTTCTTACAAGATCTATTTGATTGAGACCTTCGTTTGCATAAATTTCCAATAGAATTGGTATTTCCCCAATGTTTATATCAATATTTTCCATGTTTTTTCTAAAAAAGAATTCATAGCTTTTCAATAGGCTCATTAAGTAATTTACGTGTTCTGGAACAATTGTTTCATTTTCATTCATAAAAATCCCCCCTAATTAAGGGAATCATTTGTAGTTAGTATTAATAATATGTATTATAGATAATATATTCTTCACTATATAAAAAGTTTACTAAATTAATTGAATTAAGTATAAATTTAGTTAACTGAATATGAACTATGTAAATTAATTTTAATTATTATTAACCAATTTATAAATATATTATAAAAATATTAAAAATTATTCAATCATACATATAGTAAACAGAAAATCCGAATAAAAAAAACTTACAAAAACATTAATTATAAAAAGATATAGATAATTAATTGAATCATTATAAATTAAGGAATCAAGGATAAAATGAAACAATTTGAAATCAAAAGCCATGACGGACCTGGAAGATATGGGAAACTTGGAGATTTGGAAACTCCAGCAATAATCAACAAGAATGACTTTTCCATAGCTGATGATGAATCCTCAGCTTATGATGTTGAAAAGGAAATAGCACAGTGGAGCGTTAATCAAACCATTGAAAAAGCAAAGCTAGTTGAAGATAAGGAAATAGCTGTCATTCAAGGAAGCAAATACATTGACTTGAGAATCAAATGCCTAAAGGAACTTGAGGAACTTGGATACAATGGATTCATTATAGCCAATGCAGATGATCTCCTTCTTCATCCAAGGGATTTGGTTGACTTGATTGTTGCACTAAGGCAAAACATGAAACCATCCAGTTATCTGATATTCCCATTTGCTGAAGCCCAATTCATTCCCCTTCTTGCATATATGGGAGTGGATGCTTTCTTCGATGACATAGGAGAGTATTACAGTTATATCAATGTGCTTATGAGCCCAACCAAGAACTATGATTTAGAAAGCTACAATCTTTATGAAATGAGTAGGGAAGAGCTTGAAGCATACAATAAGACTACAATTGACTTCGTCTTAAGGGAAGTTAGGGAACACATGAAAAACAGCAGCTTGAGAAACCTTGTAGAGGAAAGGTCTGCTACAAGCCCACAGTATGCCTCTGCATTAAGGATACTTGATAAGAATTACTCAGAGTATTTATTGGAGTATACTCAAGTCTATTAAAAATCTATAAAATATATTATTAGGTGTCGTTTAAGTTTATTAAAAAAAGTTAAAATAAATTAAAAAAAGAAGATTAATATCTTCTTATTTCTATTTTTAAAAATTATTCTTTTATTTCAAAATCAACTACTTCTTTATTATTATTCACTATTTTTGCAATAGCTTCCTGCGCACTGTTTAGTTTTTCGTCACATTCCTTGACTAAAACCATTGCTTTCTTAAACTCCTCTATTGCATCATCTAAAGAAACTTCACCTGTTTCCAAGTTGTTCACGATTTTTTCCAATTCTGCCAATTTTTCCTCAAAGCTAAAATTTTCCTTTTCTTCTACCATCATATCACCTTTGATTTAATCTTTTTTAATATCAATTCTAAAATTATAAAACTCTTGTATTCACTTTGCCATCCTTGAATCGCAATTCCACTTCATCATCTTTATTTAAGTCTTTTGCATGTGACACTACCCTTCCTTTAGATCTTGCCACTGCATATCCTCTTTGTATAGTCAATAAAGGATTTAAAACCTTTAATTTATCAATATTCCTGGATAAGGTATTGGTTTTCTCATCTAAAATTGATTGGGGATCTCTAAAAACATTAGAATTCTTGACTTTAGATAATCTCATTTGATTTGAATGAATCATTTCTCTTGAAGAAGAGACTAATCTACCTTTAATAAAATCCAAATCCATCACTTTCCTTTCATGAATCATATATGGATTCTTGAATAAAGGCCTATTTTTTATCCTTTCGAATTTATCAAGATTATCATTTAGTTGCTTGGCCATCACATTGTTTGCTCTTGAATTAAAATCATCCACTTTTGAACTTATCTCTCTAATGTCCGGAACAGCAATTTCTGCAGCTGCAGTTGGAGTTGCTGCCCTCTTATCTGCAACATAGTCTGCAATGGTCCAATCGATTTCATGTCCTACAGCACTTATTACAGGAGTTTTACATACAAGTATTGCCTTTGCAACAATCCTTTCATTAAATGCCCATAAATCCTCTATGCTTCCTCCACCTCTCCCTACAATAAGAGTGTCCAGCTCAAATTCATTGTCAGCAACAAATATTTGCCTTACAATATTGTTTGCTGCCAAATTTCCTTGAACAAGAGATGGGAATAAAATGATTTCGCATAAAGGCCATCTTCTCTTTATTGTTGTTACAATATCCCTAATGGCTGCTCCAGTAGCAGCAGTGACAACCCCTACCTTTTTAGGAAACTTAGGTATTGGCTTTTTCAAATCATCATCAAAATAGCCTTTGCTTTCCAGTTCCTTCTTTAATTGCTCAAATGCAATATGCAATTCGCCTAATCCATCTTCAGTAATCCTTTGAGCGTACAATTGATAGTTTCCACGTGATTTATAAACATCCACATATCCTCTAACCAAAACCTTCATTCCATTTTTAGGTTCAAATTTAAGTTTAGAGGCAAATCCGTAAAACATGACCCCCGGAATAACACTACCTTCATCCTTTAGGCTGAAATAGCAATGCCCAGACGAATAACGCTTAAAATTAGATATTTCTCCTCTTACATAGACTTGCTTCAATCTAGAGTCTGAATTGATCAGTTTCTTTATATAGTCTGTAAGCTGAGACACTGAAATATATTCCTCTTCCATTACATAACCCCATATTTTAATACAGAATTTATACATTTGCTCATTTATAAATCTTTGCCATTTTATAAGATTTTCCTAATCATGGCACATCATTATAAAATCAAAATATGATTAAAAAAAAAAAAAAATAAAAAAATAAAAGCAATTAAACATGGGAAATATCAGTGAAATTTGATATTTCACTATTAAATGTTGCTAAATTATCCAAGGACAAATCATGAATATCATCATGCCCAGTAATTCTTGCAAATGTCTTAATTTCCTCCAATGAAACATTCAAATAGTTATATACTCTTTTAGAAGCCAAATCAATGTCCAGCCTCTTTCTTAAGTCCTTATTTTGAGTGGCAATGCCTACAGGACAATTGCCACTGCCACAAATACGATACTGCTGACATCCTGCGGCCATCAATGCAGCTGTTGCGACGGCTATTGCATCAGCACCTAAGGATAATGCCTTTGCAAAATCAGAGGATACCCTCAAGCCACCTGTAATTACCAAATCAATGCCAATACCATTTTCATCCAAATATTTCCTTGCTCTGGATAATGCATATACTGTTGGAACTGAACTTGCATCACGTATGATCTTAGGGCTTGCACCTGTTGCCCCTCCTCTGCCATCAATAGTAATGAAGTCAGGCTCAGCAAAGCATATGAATTCCAAATCCTCTTCAATCCTACCTGCTGCAATTTTAACACCTATCGGCCTTCCATCAGATTCTTCACGCAAATAAGTTATAAGATCTTTCAAATCCTCCTTAGATTTGATCTCATCATATAATGATGGGCTTATAATATCCTCACCCATAGGTTTTCCCCTGATTTCCGCTATCTCTTCAGTAATCTTTTCAGCAGGCAAATGTCCTCCCATACCAGGTTTGGTTCCCTGCCCTATTTTAATTTCAATTGCATCGCAATTCAATAAGTTCTCTTTTGTTAAGCTATAATGGTTCGGAACATATTCAAAAATATACTTATAACTGCTATCCATCTCATCAGCCAATATTCCCCCTTCACCACTGCACATGGCAGTCTTGGCCATTGCGCTTCCTTTGGCAAGAGCTATCTTAGTTTCATAAGACAAAGCTCCGAATGACATGTGAGAAATGTAAATGGGACTTTCAAGAACCATTGGCTTTTTGGCATTTTTACCAATGACTGTTCTTGTCTTGACTTCCGCATGCTCATCCAAAGGGAATGGATTGAGCTGATTTGCAATAATGAGCATATCATCCCAATCAGGCATAGGAAGTTGAGTTGCCATTGCCCCTATTATGGAATTTCCAGTCACAGCCATTTCATGAATATCAGACATGTGAGGAATTGAATCATCAAGACGTGCGGTTTCTTTAGGATATTCCAAACTAGAAAATGAATCCCCACCATTCTTGTGATTCCCTGAACCTTCAACAACTTCACCTGTAGATTCAGCATTATAATCCCCAGAACCTTCAACAACTTCACCTGTAGATTCAGCATTATAATCCCCAGAACCTTCAACAACCTTATTGAATACATTAGCTGGATGCTTACAAACAGGACATCTTTCAAGTTCACTGAAAGACTTGTTTTCCTTTTCTTCATCAAATACATGTCCACAGACACTACATTTATATATTGCCATAGAAAAACCTCCAATGGTTTTTAACTAATTCGGTTAATCAATTTGATTTCCATCAGTCAAGTTTAATGCACTTATCTTATAGATATTTTTTTAATGGTATAATAAGTTTGTTAAAATGAGATTATAGCATTTGAAAAAATGTTAAAAATGCTTAAAAAAAGTTAAAAATAGTAAACTATTCAAAAAATGTTAAATGAATTCTAAATAGAATTCAAATAACAATTTATTCGGCCAAAACTTTTAGGTTTTGTATTTTAAAGGAAATAAATCCTTTTCAATTATAATATTAATTTGTAACTATATAAAGTTTTTCTAAAATAAAAGTAATGACAAAGTCATTTCGTAAAATACAGTTTAATTAGAATATTAAAGTCAATTAAAAAAAAAAAGTAATTATTTTACAAAAATCTCTAAAAACTCTATGTTTTCCTTATTGATGTGATTTTCAATGCTTTCTAGAATATTGTCAATAGTTCCATCAAAAATAGCATAGGAAAAAGGCATGTGCTCATAATCCCAATAGTCGGATCTTTGTAAAAATGTCAATAAGCTTAAGGCTTCAAGCAAATCCAAATCTTTTTCTGAGAGTATCTTCTCCCAATCTGCCTTAAGTTCCACATCATGCTTTTCCTTAAGCAGATTCACATACTCATTATAGTCTTCAATAGCCAATTTGTATTTGAATAGAATATTTACAAGAAGATAATTCAATCCATCCAGATTATAGTCCTTGCTTAAAACTTCCTTCTTGAAGTCATATTCCAAAATGTATTTTTCTTCCAAATCGTTTTCATCTTCTATTTTTTCCAAAAAAGAGACATAGTCGTCATTGTATGAATCATAATACTCTTTAAGATATGCTCTGAATTTGACTAATTCATTTAACCTCTCTTCCCATGACAGGTTTTCCTCTGGAATCTGTAGAATCTCATTTGCTATCTTGTAGAAATCATTCATTTTATGGCCCTGAAATTTGATATGAAATACTTGAAAAAATGGTTAATTAAATAATATTTTTAAGTTAAATTATTGATTTTAATTAAGAAAATATTTAATTTAATTAATATTAATATTTTTTCTTAATTAAATCCAATAGGTAATCTACATCAACACTTCAAAGAACTCTTTATTCAAGTAATTTATATGTGTGATCAACTGTCTTCTTTTCATTTGAAGCAGCTTATGATTGTACATCAAATCATCATATCTTTCCTTATCGTACTCCTTTCCCATTTCCTTATTGCATTGAAGTTTCCAGATTTCCTTGAATTGCTTGCTCATCTGTTCCTTTATGATTTGCAGTTGCAAGGTAGCTTCATTGATTTCTGAAGTTAATTCATCTATTCTTCTCATAGAAAGCCTCCTAAATAAATTAACCCATTTTAAAAAAAAGTTAACCATATGTAAATTAATGTTGGATTTAATTGCTTATAAATAAAAAACAAGAGCATGTGGAAAGTAATGTTCTAATCAAAATTTTTCAAAAGGGATTAAATCTAAGCATTTTGAATCCAATGCTCTTTAAAAAAAGTTTGCAATGATATAAAAGTAAAAAAAGAAAAAATTTAAAAAAGAATTATTTAGATTTGCATAACTGGGCAATCTTGGCTTTAGGCAAACCTGTGGCTCTAGAAGTGTCTTCCAATGAAAAACCTTCCTTAATCATATTAACAGCAATGATATCAATACCTTGCTCAATACCCTGCTCAATACCCTGCTCAATACCCTGCTCAATACCTTCATTCACTAATCTTTCATAAAGCTTTTGAGCGCCAGGAGTCAAAACAACCATATCAGAACCTCCATAACTATTTTCAACTTCCTTATAACACCATTTATTGGCATAAATCAATACAATCTTGATCATATCCTCATATTCCTCATGAGAGATATCATTTATTCCGTAAAAATTATTCAAAAGCACATTTATAGCTTCAGCCTTATTCTTTGAATCCATCATCGGACTTGCTAAAAACAAAGCCTTTTCCTTATCTGACAACCTAAACTTGTTTCTTATTTTATATAAACTATTATTTAAAGTTTGTTTTTGATTTAAAGCCTTTAACGATATTATAAGCATAGTAAACTCTTCACAAGGACCTACCCTATGTCTGAAAAGTTTGTGATTATTGTGAACCGTGCTAAAAACAACCATTCGTACATCTTTCTTATGCTTAAAATGTAAATTGGCCTGATATTCGTAAAACACTGTTTTTCTTTTATAATCCAATCTTGATGACTGGAACTCAAGGCCAATGACCAAATCCTCGAAAGTGTCAAAGGGACAGTCCGGAATAAATCTTTTTCCATCTTTTGTGAAAAATTCAGTTTCCAGTTTCTGCTTGAAATTGAATCTGAACAAATCGCTTTTCATTAAATCATCAGGACATGCATTAAGAATCTCTTGGGGAAAAGTGTTCCAAAATGCCTTTGGATAAAAGTCCATAATCAGCTCTGGAAAGTTTTCTGCAATCACATCATTGACAATGTCCAATATCCCTTGAGGATAGGTGTCAAAGATATTCTTGAAAATGCAATCATAAATATGAAATACTGCCTTAACACCTCCAACAAATTATTGTTTAATCTTAATTTGTTGAAACAAGTATTTAAATTAGTTAGTTTAATTTAATTCTAATTTTACAGCCTTATTTTAATATTTCAAGTTCATACAATATTTTAATTTGATTATAATATTATAAAAATAGTGAAAAAAATCAATATCTGACTGTGCTGATCATACGAGCCATGGTTTCATTGTCCTTGCATACAATTATTACATTGTCATTTGTATTCTCTGGAGAAAAGAATGCAATGTAATTTTTATCTTTTCTATTGTACCATACGGTATGATTGGACAAGGTGATCTGTTCAGCTCCAATCTTATATGATTCCTGTGTGTATAGGTATTGGGACCCATCCTCTATCAGGTCAAATGTGGATTCATTTCCCATATTGAATGATGTAATCTCAATTCCATTTTGGGAATCATTCACAATATGCATATCTGGACTTACTTGAGTCTTTGTCACATTGTCAGATATTGGAACATCCAATGAAAATGTATCTGTTATGTTTACAGTGTGGTATATGATTTGATCTTCTCTAGCCTGATTATATGCGCCAATAGCTAGAAGAGCTATTATTATGAGTGAGAGAATTATGATAATTATGTCTTTCCTATCCATTAGCGTTCACCGTACCAATACTCGCATATATTAACCCCACAATTAGGGCAAAGAATTTCAGAACTATCTATAAGCACACCACAAAAAGGACATTCGTCATCGAAGGAGCTTAGATCCGCTCCGCAATGTGGGCAGGTCAAGTCTCCACCTGTTACATGTTCTCCACAGAATGGGCATTGCATATTAATTCCTCCCTTTACTTTAATAGTAGTATTGTAATGGGAGTTAATAAATGTTTTTGATTAAGGGCTGTTTAGAATTTGATCTTCACTTAATCCACTGATTTCAACAGCTTCAGCCATGCCTAATCTTTCAGCAATTTTTCTAGCCAAATCCACTCTACCTTCCACTCTACCTTCTTCACGAATCTCTTCAAGATAAGCATCCGCATCTCCTTTCAACTTAAACATATCTATCACTCCTTCCAATCGAGCCACATCATCCAATGTGATTGCGTACTTACTGATCATACATCTCAAACATATTGGAAAACCATATCCTCCAATCCATATTAAGATTACGGACTGTTTAGAATTTGATCTTCACTTAATCCACTGATTTCAACAGCTTCAGCCATACCTAATCTTTCAGCAATTTTTCTAGCCAAATCCACTCTCTCTTCCACTCTACCTTCCACTCTACCTTCAACTCTACCTTCTTCACGAATCTCTTCAAGATAAGCATCTGCATCTCCTTTCAACTTAAACATATCTATCACTCCTTCCAATCGAGCCACATCATCCAATGTGATTGCGTACTTACTGATCATACATCTCAAACATCTGCCCAATGCATATTTAATATATTTATTCTCCATTCTCATTTTAGAAAACAATACACAAACCTCTTCCAGAATCATGTCGTTTCCATCATCAAACATCTTTGGAATGTTCACCAAGTCATACCCTTCAACATCATTCCACCATTCATTATTCCTTACCTTAATTCTGGCTTTTTCCAATCTTTGATTGCCATCAAATTCATTGAAGGATATAATGATTGGCAAGAACTTGTTTGTTGGTGATGAGAAAACATACTGATCGCATCCCTCTAATGGAACGGTTGTGGTGATTACAGAAAAGACAGGCAAAGAAGAAAGATATCTCATTGTTACAGAGTATCCGAAGATTTTCAATAATTCTTCCTTATTCACTCCAGAACTCTCATCCTCTATGAGAATTATCATTTCATCACCATCCAATTCCACCTTGTATCCACCATCAGTTCTCTTTTCCTTATTTTCCCCATCTGGTATTTCATTCAATAGGGTTCCGATGAATTTGCCTGGAAGCCCAAAGTATTTATGCACTGTCTTTCCAAGCTGACTATGGCTTATTTTTCTAAATTTATCATCAGGCTTATCTATTCTCTTCATCTTTTTACACCAATACTTTTTTTCTCCTCCTTATAGTTGCATTCTATTAATAAAGTAGCATATAAACTTATTGGTTAATTAAAGAGTTATTTACACTTTAAAATCAATTTTACAAGTTGATTGTAGTTTAATAATTAAATTAAGATAATATAATTAAAATGTAAATTATAATCATTTATTTTGCTTTGATTTTATATTTTTTTATGTATAGTTTACCATATATGAAAATAATGATTGTATAGTTTTAATTTTTTATTTTGATAGTTATTTGAGTTTTATTTTTAAAATAAAGTCTAATTATTAATTTAAATTAATTAGTATTTAAACTTAGTGGAAAAATAGAAAAAGTTAAAAAGAGTTTAATTTTATTAAACAATTAAAACAATAGTTATAATTAAAGGGTGTGAACTTATGGCAAATAAATTGACTTTATCCAAATCCAAAATCAATACATTCATTGAATGTCCTCGTAAATTCAAATACAGATACATTGATGAGATAACTGAAGAGGCAAATAAATACATGCTCCTTGGAACAGAAGTTCATGAAATAGCTGAAGAAATAGCTATTGAATTAATGGAAGGAAACGAGATTGATGATGTGTTCTTAAACCTTGAATATGATGAAAAACTGGAAGACCATATACGTGGATTGGAGAAATTCTTCCATGACATCTATTCAAATGGCTATGAGATCTTTAGCGTTGAGGAGTACATTGTTGATGATAAGAGCAATATGAATGGAATCGTTGATGTAGTCATAAAGAATAGTAAGGATGAACTTATAATCTTTGATTATAAGACAGGAAAGCCAAGGAATATTGACAAATATAAA
>Ga0310695_10004744_pt1 | contig 24637 bp, 20 predicted proteins | sample RumenRJG_04DNA_FD_203882 | JGI IMG/M metagenome (GOLD analysis project Ga0310695, IMG submission 203882) | Bovine rumen microbial communities from Lethbridge, Alberta, Canada - RJG_04 (v2) (version 2) | ecosystem: Host-associated > Mammals > Digestive system > Stomach > Rumen | place: Canada...
AGAAAAATCGACATGGAAAAATATCGCCGAAAATATGTACATTCCGTTTGATAAGGGCTTGGGCATTTATGCTCAGGATGACAGCTTCCTTGATAAACCGGACTGGGATTTTAAAAATACACCAAAGTCGATGTATCCGCTTTTGATGCATTATCATCCGCTGGAAATTTACCGCCACAAGGTTTTGAAGCAGCCTGATTTAGTTCTGGCACAGTTTTTGCTAAGCGGACGTTTTACAAAGGCAGAAAAAATCCGTAATTTTAAGTATTATCAAAAATATACAACCGGCGATTCGTCACTCAGTTATTCGATTATGAGCATTATGGCGAACGAAACCTGTGATACAAAAAAAGCCTTTGATTATTACAATCAGACTGTGCGCATGGATATTGACGATGTAAACGGAAACAGTAGGGACGGAATTCATACTGCATGTATGGCAGGAAGCTGGATGAGTACGGTTTACGGTTTTGCAGGCTTCCGTGATTACGGCGGAGTTTTCAGTTTTGATCCGAAGCTGCCAGAAAGCTGGAAGGGACTGGAATTCTCTTTAGCGATTAAAGGCTGTATAGTTGATGTAAAAATCACTAAGGATGAAGCAGTTTATAAACTTCGTAAAGGTAAAAAACTTGCGCTTGTTCATAGAAATCAGAAATTTGAACTTAAAGAAGGCGAAGAAAAAGCTGTCAGCCTTAAGAAAAAGCTTGGCGCCGTGCTTTTTGACCTGGATGGCGTAATCACAAATACAGCACCGCTTCATTACAAGGCATGGAAGGAAATGGCAGATGCTGAGGGACTTCGTTTTGATGAAGAAATGAACAAAATGCTTTTGGGAATTAGCCGAGAAGAATCGCTTGAGGTGATTTTGCGCGAAAATGGTGTGACCTGGACGGCAGAAAAGAAGGCGGAAAAATGCTTCTGGAAAAACGAGCGTTATAAAGAACTTTTGAAGACTTTAACACCGGACGATATTCTGCCTGGAATTAAGGAACTGCTTGGTGATTTGAAGGCGCACGGGGTTCCGGCTGTGCTTGCAAGTTCCAGTAAAAATGCACCTGCAATTTTGGAAGCGCTTAAAATTCGCGATTTATTTGTGGGAATTGCTGATGCCAACCGCGTTCAGAAGGCAAAACCTGAGGCAGACATCTTCCTTGAGGCTGCTGAACTTTCGGGCGCGTGGTATTCAGACTGCGTAGGTGTAGAAGATGCTGAGGCGGGCGTGGCTGCAATTAAAAAAGGTGGCATGACTGCTGTGGGAATCAGCCCAGACGGTTCACTGAAGGAAGCTGACGTGCAGGTTAGTAACACCGAAGCTGTTACGTTTACCTTGCTTGAGAAACTGATAAATAACTAGGAAACAATCAGTGGGACGCAGGCGGAAAATGAGGGGAGGGGACTGCAGACGGGGTGAGACCTCATTTTTTCGCCGTCGCTGGGACCCGCTGATTGTTGCTTATATTTTTAGGAGAATTTTTATGAACGTAACAGCATTAGGAGAAATTTTAATTGACTTTACCTTCGCGGGCAAAACTGCGGATGGAAAAAATATTTATGAGGAAAACCCTGGCGGGGCACCTGCCAACTGTGCGTGTGCCGTTGCCAAGCTTGGCGGAAAGGCCGCCTTTGTTGGAATGACAGGCTGTGATTCATTCGGCGAGGATTTGAAAAATACCCTCAAAGATTTGAACGTTGATGTTCGCGGAATGTGTACTACAGATACTCAGCACACAACACTTGCTTTTGTATCTCTGGATGCAAACGGCGAGAGAAACTTCTCTTTTTGCCGAAATCCGGGTGCAGACACTCAGCTTTCTGTAGAAGACCTTGATATGTCTCTTTTGCAGGAAACAAAAATCCTTCACGTAGGTTCGCTTTCGCTTACAGACGAACCTGCAAAATCAGCTACTTTGAAGGCAATCGAGGTGGTAAAAAAGTCCGGCGGCCTCATTTCTTACGACCCGAATTGGCGTGCAAACCTGTGGAAGGGAAGAATCGACGCTATGACAGAGCTTAAGAGCCTTTTGAAATATGCTGACATTGTAAAGGTTTCTGACGAGGAACTTAACCTTTTGTTTGGTGACGTAACTTGCGAAGAAGGTGCTGCAAAAATCCATTCAGAAGGCGTAAAACTTTTGATGATTACGCTTGGTCCAAAAGGTGTTTTCTATTCTTCAAAAGGTGGCCAAGGGGAAGAATGTTCCGGCACAATTGGCGTTCCAAAGGTTAAGGTTGCCGATACAACCGGCGCTGGTGACAGCTTTAACGGTGGACTTTTGTTCAGACTTACCCGCCGCGAAAACCCATTGAAATTTTCAAAAGACGAACTGATCGCAGATATCAATTTTGCAAACTCGGTTGCATCACTTTGTGTAACAAAACGCGGTGCTATTCCGGCGCTGCCAACGCTTGCGGAAACTGAAAAGTTCTTAAAAGAAAATTATTAATACTATTTTTCAGAGCTGCTACATTTGATGCTTTTGCCTTGATGTATACTTTGAAAATTCGGGGCGGTTTTCAAACCACTCAAAAATCACTATAATTATCAGATATTCTCATTTTATTTTTATCAGACGGAGCTAAAAATGGCCGCTAACAGTTTGGAAAAAATGCGCAACATCGGAATCATGGCGCATATAGATGCTGGAAAAACAACAACAACTGAACGTATTCTTTATTATACTGGAAAAATTCACAAGATTGGTGAAATTGACGACGGTCAGGCAACAATGGACTGGATGGCTCAGGAGCAGGAGCGTGGAATTACAATCTGTTCAGCTGCCACAACAACTTACTGGAAGGATCATCAGATTAATATTATTGATACCCCGGGCCACGTAGACTTTACAGCCGAGGTTGAACGTTCGCTCCGCGTACTAGATGGTGCGGTTGCAGTTATTTGTGCCGTTGACGGAGTTCAGCCACAGACAGAAACTGTATGGAAGCAGGCCGATGAGTTCTCGGTTCCTCGCCTTTGTTTTATGAACAAAATGGACCGCATTGGTGCAGACTTTTTTGGCTCAATGGAAGATGTTCACGAAAAATTCGGTGTAGATTGTCTTGCACTTCAGATTCCAATTGGCGAAGGCCAGGATTTTGAAGGTGTTATCGACCTTCTTAATATGAAAGAAATCCGCTGGCACGAAGAAGATGAAGGCGAAACTTTTGATGTAACTGATGTAGATGCAAGCCGTCTCGATCAGGCAAAGGAATGGCGCGAAAAGCTGGTAGAAACAGTTGCCGGCAGTGACGACGCTTTGATGGAAATCTATCTTGAAGGCGGCGAAATCAGCGTAGAGCAGCTCAAAAAGGCAATCCGTGCGGGAACTATCAACCGTACTTTCGTTCCATTTGTAATGGGATCTGCTCGCCATAATCAGGGTGTTCAGCCGCTTATTGATGCAGTAATTGATTATCTTCCTTGTCCTACAGATGTTCCCCCTGCAAAAGGAATCCGTGTAAAAAAAGACTCGGAAGAAGAACTTGAAGTTCCTTGCGATGCTTCAAAAATGCCTCTTGGTCTTGTGTTTAAAATTCAGTATGACCGCGAAATGGGACCGTTGTGTTATGTCCGCATGTATTCAGGAAAAATTCAGTCTGGATCTCAGATTTATAATGTAAACAAGAAAAAGCGCGAGCGTGTAAACCGCATCCTTCGTATGCATGCAAATAAGAGTGAGCCTTGCGATTCAATTTCAGCAGGTGACATTGGTGTATTTATTGGTCTAAAACTTGCCCAAACAGGCGATTCAGTTGGAACAGAAGCTTTCCCTGTATTGCTTGAACAGCCGAAATTCCCTCAGCCGGTAATTTCTGTTGCGCTTGAGCCGGAATCTATGAGCGAAAAAGACAAGATGAACGAAACTCTTGAAATTCTTAGCCGCGAAGACCCGACCTTTACAAGTCACGAAGACGAAGAAACTGGTCAGCTTATTATAAGTGGAATGGGAGAACTTCATCTGGATGTTCTTGTTACACGTATGCGAGATGATTTTGGTGTAAAGTGTAACGTAGGAGCTCCTCAGGTTACTTACCGCGAGTCTATAAAAGGTACAGCCTCTGCATCAGAAAGCTACAGCCGCGTACTTGGCGGAAAAGAAAATACAGCCGGACTTACAATTACAGTTTCAAAACGCGAAACAGGCTCTGGAAATAACTTTGAAATTTCAGCACGTACCGCAGAAATTCCTGACGAAATTATTGAAGCAATTAAGAGCGGCTTCCATAGTTCTCTTGAATCTGGAATTAATTACGGTTATCCATGTACGGAAGTTGGTGTTACAGTAACAGAAATTGTCTATGACGAACTTACTTCGACTCCGTTTGCATTTGAAGCTTGTGCCGCACAGGTTTTTGACAAGGCATGTAATGCAGCGGGACCTGAAATTCTTGAACCTGTAATGAATGTTGATATTTCATGTCCAAAAGAATTTGTTGGACCGGCAGGCAGCCAGCTTAGTCAGCGCGGTGGAAGCATTATGGGGCAGGACAGCAAATCTTCCGGCGAAATTATTCACGCTCAGGCTCCAATGGCAAATATGTTTGGTTTTACAACAAATCTTCGTTCTGCAACACAGGGACGCGCAAGCTTCTCTATGGAGTTCAGCCATTTCCAGGTTAAAGCTGGCGGATTAGGCTAAAAAAATAGAAAAAATCGAGTTTTGATACTTGACAAGAAATAAAAAATACTATAAATTAGAGAAACATTCCGCGGGGGTGGTGGAATTGGTAGACACGCAAGCTTGAGGTGCTTGTGGCGCAAGTCGTGGCCGTTCAAGTCGGCTCCTCCGCAAAGACCGTCTAAAACAGACGGTCTTTTTTTTACCCAAATATAAAAATACTAAGTCTTAATACAGTACATTTGCAATATAAATACTTTTGTCTAAAAGTTTACATGCTAAAGTCTTTTCCCAGGTAGATTTCTCGTGCAAGATCAGATGCAAGAATATCATCCTTTGTACCCTGAGTTATAATAGTTCCCTGATTTATGATTATGGCTCGGTCTGTAATTTCAAGAGTGTCTCGTACGTTATGGTCAGTTACAAGAATTCCAATTCCACGTTTTGAAAGCAAGTGAATCATAGATTTTATGTCTGCAACGGCAATAGGATCTATACCGGCAAAAGGTTCATCAAGTAAAAGAAATTTAGGTTCCATTGCGAGCGAGCGTGCAATTTCTGTTCTGCGGCGCTCACCGCCCGAAAGCGTAAAGGCTTTTTGCTTGCGTATGCGTCCTATAGAAAATTCTTCAATAAGCTGTTCAAGTTTTTCTCGTTTCTGCTGGTAGGTTAGGTCTGTTCTTGTTTCCAGAATGGCCCAGATGTTTTCTTCTACTGTAAATTTTCTGAAAACAGAAGGTTCCTGCGGAAGATAAGAAATGCCAAGTCTGGAGCGTTTGTACATAGGCAGTTGTGTTATGCAGTGATTGTCTAAAAAAACATCGCCGGCAGTTGGTTTGTAAAAGCCTACGACCATGTAAAATGTTGTTGTTTTTCCGGCGCCGTTGGGTCCTAAAAGTCCCAGAACTTCTCCCATTTTCATAGAAAATTCTACACCGCGTACAACCTTTTTATGTCCGAATTGTTTATACAGACTTGAAACTCTAAGAATGTGCTCCTTGTTGTTTGGATCGTCATTCAGCAGGTCATCAAAGCGGCCGTCGTAGCCAGCCTGACTTTCAAAAAATTTTTTTGCTGCTTCAAGTTTTTCTGAAAGCTTATCACGGACTTTTTTAATCATTTTCTGGGCCGTCCTCTAACGTATCTGTTGATTTTTCGGGTTCAGGTTCTTCTTTATCTATGATAGAACCTTTTACGTTTCCACCGAGCGTTATGTCTTGAGTTTCCATATCAAGCGTTATGTGCTGTGCACGAAAAACATCATCATCCTGTTTTACCTGAGCATTTCCCGAAATTTCCAGAACCTGCCTTTTTTTGTAATAAATTGCATAAGAGCCTGAACAGATATTGTCTTTTTGTGTCAGATTTATTTGAATCTGAAGAACCGCAGTTTCTGCATTCTGATCGTATTCAATTACCTGAGCCTGTGCTGTTACGGCGTTGTCTACGTCTACAAGCGAAACATTTCCTCTTAAAGTTGCAATTTTTGTATCGCGGTCGTATTCAAGTTCATCGCAGTTAAAAGTCATATTTGTTTCAAGATTCTTACCGGAAACTTTGCCTGACGCCTTTATAAATCTGAACTCTTTTCCGTAAAGTTCTATAGAATCTGCCTGAATTTCCAGTACAGAAGTTTTTACCTGCGCATTGCCAGTCAGTTCTGTGCGCGAAGAAACGTCACCTGCACGACCTGTCATTCTGGATGCTGAAAAATGTATTTTATCTGCAAAAAGTGCCTGAACCGCCGAAAGAAACGCAAGAAAAATCAAAATCTTTTTCATTCTGCGCCTCCAGATAGTTTTGTTTCAGCTTCATTCTCAGTCAATTGCTCTTCTGAATCTTTGTCTTTTCCAATTTGCCCCGAAACTTCGCCCGAAAATTCAAAGCTCTTGCTTATGCCGCTTGATGAAAAACCTTTGCCTGTAATAATTGCATCGTCTTTTTGAATTCTTACGTAATCGTTTTTTGTGCCAGTTAGCTGTTCAGTTTTAGAATCCCACATAAGCTTGTTTGCATAAAAGGTCATGTTTTCAGATTTATTCTGAAATTCAATATTCCCAGCCAGCTTATAAAGTTCTTTGTCTGTGTCTGTAAAAAAATAATCACAAGAGCCCTGGTTGTCTACTTCGCCGTCTTCAAAAGATTTAAAGCCTGTTTTTTTCCCGTAAATTTCGGACTTGTTTTTGTATTGTTCCAAAGTTTGTGCGCTAAGTTCAAGAACAGGTTCGTTATTTTCATAGCGAACAAGCTTTGTGTTTTCAAAAACAAATTCCGGAACCTCTTCTTCTGCATTTTTAAACACATCGTATTTTATTGAACACGACGATAACAGAAAAATCGGAATGGCGGAATAAAACAGGCTTTTTTTATTCATTATTAGAAATCTTGCTTGATTTTATTTGCGTCTTTACCTTTGTCTTTTTCGCGAATTTCTACACGGCGAATTTTTCCGCTGATAGTTTTTGGAAGTTCCTTTACAAATTCGTAAATTCGAGGGCATTTATACATTGCTGTATTTTCTTTTGCAAAGGTTGCAATTTCAAGTTCCATTTCTTTTGGATCTTTGTTCTGGAATTCGTGAACAAGTACAATAGTTGCTTTTACAGCCTGTCCGCGTTTTGGATCTTCTACGCCGGTTACAGCGCATTCCATTACAGCAGGATGCTTTTGCAAAATTGATTCAACTTCAAACGGACTGATTCGGTAGCCGGAAGATTTGATGATATCGTCTTTTCGTCCGACAAACCAGATATAGCCGTCGTCATCGCGGTAAACATTATCACCTGTATGATAATATCCTCCGTCAAATGCATCGGCTGTAAGTGCAATATCCTTGTGGTAACCTGTAAGCAATCCGAACGGATGTCCGTTATCTACGCGGATACAAAGTTCTCCAGGTTCTCCGTTTGGAACCGGTTTATCGTTAGGATTTAACACTTCAACTTGATAAGCTGGAGAAGGGCGTCCCATAGAACCAGGTTTTACTTCTGAGAATTCCATAAAGTTTCCGCAGATTACTGCTGATTCAGACTGCCCGTAGCCTTCGTAAATTTTCTTCCCTGTTTTTTCGAGCCACTTATCATAAACTTCGCCGTTCAAAGCTTCTCCGGCTGTAGAAAAGCGCCGGCATTTGCTTAAATCATATTTTGAAAGATCCTGACGAACAAGGAAGCGGTAAACTGTAGGAGGCGCACAGAATGTTGTAAGTCCGTATTTTGAAATTAAAGTGAGCATCTTATCCGGCTTAAGCATATTCATATCGTAAACAAACTGAGCTGTTCCGCAAATCCACTGGCCGTAAATTTTACCCCAGCTTGCCTTTGCCCAGCCCGTTTCTGCAATTGTAAGGTGAAGACCGTCATCTACAACGCAGTGCCAGTATTTAGCAGTAATAATGTGACCGATTGGATATGTAAAATCGTGCAGAACCATTTTTGGATAACCGGAAGTTCCTGAAGTAAAGTACATAAGCATTGGATCTGAATTGTGAGTTGCAGCTTCTCCAACAGGACGTGGAAATTCTGGATCAAGTTTTTCATATTCTTCGTGGAAGCTTACCCATCCTTTGCGGTCTGGTCCAACTGTTACAAGATACTTAACTGTTGGTGATTTTGGCATAGCCTTTTCAATTTCTTCCTGAACATGTGGATTATCATAAGAAATAATCATTTTAACTTCTGCCGCATTTGTACGGTATTCAATATCTGATTTAAGAAGCTGATCAGAAGCGGCAATTGCAACTGCACCAATTCTGTGAAGAGCTGGAAGCAGAAACCACCATTCGTAGCGGCGGCGCAGCATAAGCATTACCATGTCGCCTTTTTTAATTCCTTTTTGAACAAGCCAGTATGCAGCTCGTTTTGATTCTCGTGAAATATCTGCAAAAGAAAAAACTTTAGCTTCTTCGCTGTTATCGTCAATCCATACCAGAGCGCGTTTATTTGGTTCTTCGCGTGCGTAGCGATCTATGATGTCGTAGGCAAAGTTGAAATTTTCAGGAGCCTTTAAGCGACAGTTTTTGGCAAAATCATCGTAATCTTTAAACTCTCTGTCCTCAACTAAATAGTCATGTGCTAAATTCATATTTTTAATTTGTGAAAAGAAACGTTCTAAGTACTTCCCACGCCTCCATATATCATTTTACTGTTTTTTAAACTAATTTCAATTAAAAAAGTGACTATATAAGGCATGACGGGAGGCTTTTTCAAGGCAACTGTTATAAATGCGTTTGATATGTTACACTTCATTTATGAGTGAACGCTGTTACAAATGTTTTAAGCCGCAGAATTCGTGCCTGTGTCGTTTTACAAAGGAACTTGATACAAATATTAAATTTGTTTTTCTTATGCATCCAAAAGAAGCAAAGCGGCAGCGCACCGGAACCGGAAACCTTGCTCACATAAGTCTTAAAGATTCAGAAATTCTTGTTGGTCTTGATTTTGCGAATCATGCAAGGCTTAATGAACTTTTGAACGACAGCCATTATTTTCCTGTATTAATGTATCCGGGCGAAGACGCATGGACAGCGCAGAAGCAGGGTTTTAAAGAAGAAATTGCCGCGCGGACGCTGCTGGTTTTGATTCTGGATGCGACCTGGTTTTGTTCGCGGAAGATGATTGAACATAATCCGTTTTTGCTTAATTTGCCACGGGTTTCGTTCAGTGGAACTTACCGTTCAATTTTTACGTTTAAGCACGAACCTCGCCCGGAATATATTTCTACAATAGAGTGCTGCTATTATTTTATTAAAGAAATGCAAACTGCCGGGCTTTGCAACAAAGCTGTTGATCCTGAACCATTGATGACTGTTTTTAAGGAAATGATTAAGCTTCAGCTTACGGCAGAGAACGAGCGCATTTTGGGAATACGCCCGAATTCTCATAATTACGATGCAAAATATAACAAAATCCGCGAAATTCCAGATTTCAGTTAGTTTTTATACGGTTTTGTTCCTTCCGGCTCAAATTCGCCTGCAATTGCAGAAACCATTGCCGAAAGTGAATAATCACAGCGCCAGCTGTAGCCTAAAAGCACTGTGTCTGCCCAGTCAAGGCTTTCTGCAAGGACTGGAGACATTGTTGCAAGAATAATAACCTGCTTTCCGCTGCCTTTAAAAAGTTCTGCAATTTTTTTATGATTTTCGTTCGACACGCATATTATGACTGTGTCGTAGCCTGTTGCAGTTGACGGTAAATTGTCTAAAACCCATTGAGTTTCGTTAGGTCCTATTTCGTATGAAAAACGGAATTCTCCTGTATTCTTAAAACGTTTTTTTGCTTCGTTAAAAAAGCTTTGCATTGAACCCAGTAAAAGAATTTTCTTGTCTGTTGAATCTGTCAGAGGAATATTTCCTTTTTTTTCTATTGTAATTGAACGGCAAGCCTGTTCCAGAAAGAATTTTTCGCCTTCGCGGTCTGGAATATAATTATCTATTGTTGCCGGATCCGGATAAAGTGGAGCTGCATTTCTGCTCTTAAAATAATCAAGTTTTGCTTTTATTACGCGGTACGCTGCATCTTTTACGCGCTCGCGGAATGTTGAATCTGAACTCATTAATTCAAGATTTTTTGTCCATAAAGTTTCGTTTAAGCGTGCCGTTGTTGAAGAAAGAATAATGTCGTTTCCTGCAGACAGTGCCATTCGGAATGCTTCAGAGAGAGAGCCTGCGTAGGAAGTTGCGCCAACCATTGTCATATCATCCGTAATGATTATGCCTTTGTATCCAAGCTGATTTCTGAGTAAATCTGTAAGAAAATATTTTGAAAGTGAAGCTGGAACTCCGCTTTGTTCAATCTGTGGAAAGCTTAGGTGTCCAGACATTACAGCCGGAACATTTTCTTTTATAAGATAATAATAAGGTACAAGTTCGCGTGTTTTAAAAGTGTCAAAGCTGATGTTTATTACAGGAAGTCTTCCGTGAGAATCAAGGTTTGTGTCTCCGTGTCCCGGAAAATGTTTTACTGTTGGGATTACCCCCGCAGCCATAGAGCCAGAAGCAAAAGCTGCTCCCAGAATTCCTGATTTATCCGGGTCGTCGCTGAAAGCTCTTGTTCCTATAATTGTTGAATTGTGGTCGGTAAAAAGGTCTATTGTCGGCGCAAAATTCATGTTAATTCCAAGAGCCTTTATTTCGCGGCAAATGTAAAAGGCTGTTTTCCACGAGTCTGCCGGGTAGCCGGCCGCACCAATTGCCATGTTTCCCGGTGTAATTGAAGTGTCTCCTTTTACGTGTCGTATCCAGCCACCTTCCTGGTCTGTTGCCACAAAGAGCGGAATTTTAAAACGTCCGTCGTTTGCTCTTTTCTGAAGACTCGAAATTGATTTTGCCACAAGATGAATATCATCTGTGTTCCAGCCGAAAACCTTTACGTTACCAAGTCCGCGGTCAACCCACTGGTACAAAAGTTCCGGAGGTTCTGCGCCTGCCCAGCCGAACATAAATGTCTGAGAAAGCAGTTCAGAATCAGTCATTTGTTCTGTTATGATTTTTGCCAGTTCATCATTTGGATAGTCCGACCAGAATGTAACGTTCTGCGCAAATGCCTGCCATGCAAATAGTAAAATGAAAGTTGAAATGATTTTTGTTTTAATTTGTTTTATCCTGCAAGTCATAATGTTTTTCTTATTTTGAATTTCTTATAAATTCAGCTGCTGAATGAGCCGCAACTGCACCGTCGCTTACTGCTGTAACAACCTGCCTGAAAGGCTTTGAACGCACGTCTCCGGCTGCAAAAAGTCCGGGAACAACGGTCTGCATATTTTCATCGGTTTTTATATAACCTGCTTCATCTTTTGGAAGCATTTCTACAAGAGCAGTTTGAGGAAGTATTCCTGCGAATATAAACACAGCATCGCATTCTATTTGTTGTGTTTCGTTTGACTGAACGTTTTCCAGTGTTATTGATTCAACTTTCTGGTTTCCGTTTATGCTTTTTACAACCGAATTATAAACTGGTTCTATTCCCGCAGAAATCATTTTATCTACAATTGCCTGCTGTGCGCGGAAAGTATCCCTGCGGTGAATTATTTTTACATCTTTTGAAAGTCCTGAAAGATAGATTGCTTCAGAGCATGCACTGTCGCCGCCACCAACTACAACAATTTTTTTATTGCGGAAAAATGGTCCGTCGCAAACCGCACAGTAAGAAACGCCGCATCCGGCAAGTTCCTTTTCGCCCGGAACATTAAGATTTCTATGTACTGCGCCTGTTGCTATTAAAAGTGCTTTTGATGTGAACGTTTTATTTTTTGTCTGTGTTACAAAATGATCGTTCTGCTTGTCTATGGAAGTTACTGCGGCTAATTCAAAGGAAACTCCAAAGCTTTCTGCCTGTTTGTGAAGTGTTTCTATTAAATCTGCTCCGGAAACCTGCGGAAAAACTCCAGGATAGTTTTCCAGTTCTGTAATCTGCATAAGCTGTCCGCCGTCTGCTGTAGATTCTATGATTACGGTTTTTAGCCCGCTTCTTGCGGCGTACTGTCCTGATGCAAGCCCCGCAGCCCCACCGCCAATAATTACGTAGTCGTAGTAAAGATTTTCCATACTTAAAATTATATCAAAAGCAAAACTTTTTGTCTGTTAAAATTCCAGGGAGCGGGCGATGAGGTAATTGTAGGTTATGCCGCCGTCCAGTTCAATTGTTGTAAAAAGACCTGTAACTGTAAATTCCTTGCCAACTTCTGGAAAGTCTTCGGGGTATTTTGTTTGCGGCGGGCAGATAAATTCTATGCCCTGCTGGCAGCATGCGGCTGCATCTGGTACTAAAACTGAATAGTAGCTTTCGCCAGTCTGTTCATCCGGGTAAATCTGAAAAAGTCCTTTTATCTTTAATATTTTGTTTTGATAGCCTTCTGGTTCAACCATCATATTGAAGATTTCTGCATACATCATGTTTGCAGTAAGGTTTGTAATATCTTTGTCTACCGGGCGTTCTTTTATTGATTCGACTATGTCTTCCAGTTCTTTACCGGAAGGCAGTGTTAATGTGATTGTCTGTTCTATATTTGAATCTGAATTATTTGGATTTTTTTTGCAGCTTAAAAATGCGTTAGGGATCGTCGCCAGGACACCGCAGGCCAGAATGGCCGAGGAATATCTGGCAAGAGCCCGACGGCGACAGCTTTGCTGGAGCCGGAACGCCCGAATTTTATTGAAAAAAGAAAAGAATTTCATGTGCTTATTTTATAACAAAACCTGCAATTGTAAACAGCAGAAAGGCACAAAGGTCTACGGCAACGATGGTGCTTCCAACCGGAGTTCCGGTAAGAATTGAAACAAGCAGTCCAGAAATTGAGCAGATAACAGAAACGCAGGCTGAACAGATTGTTACGGAGCGGAAGCTCTTGAAAATACGCATTGCAGAAAGGGCTGGGAAAATTACCAGCGCCGAAATAAGCAGCGAGCCAACCAGGTTCATTGCAAGAACTATGATTACGGCAATGATTATGGCAAGTACAAGGTTATAGGCATTTGCGTGTGTTCCAACGGCGGTAGCAAAACTTTCGTCAAAGGTTACGCAGAAGATTTTATTATAGAAGATTATAAAGGCGGTAATTACAATTATGGAAAGGATTGTGCAGAGCCAGACTTTTGCTTTTGTTAATGTGAGAATCGAGGTTGAGCCGAAAAGTGTTGTACATACGTCGCCGGTAAGGTTTGTTGATGTGGAAAATACGTTCATAAGCAGGTAGCCCAAAGCAAGGGACGCCACAGAAACCATTGCGATGGCGGCATCTCCTTGAATTTTACGGTTCCTGCTTGTTCTGAGCAGAAGAATTGCACAGATTATTGTTGCAGGGAGAACAATGTACATAGTGTCGATTTGTTTGTTTATTTTGTTAGTTAAAAAAGTATTAAGTACGCTTGCAATACACAAGGCTCCGAAAGCAACGTGCGAAAGTCCGTCGCCGATAAAAGAAAAGCGTTTTAATACGAGCGTTACTCCCAGCAGTGAAGAACATAGAGAAATAAGGACTCCGACTATGAATGCATATCTTACAAATGGAAAACTAAAGTACTGAATTAATGTGTCTATCATAATCTTTTACGTCTCCAAAGAAAATTTTATTGCCAATGTGCAGTACGTGGGTTGCATGTTTTAGGGCAGCTTCTATATCATGCGAAATCATAATGATTGTTATTCCGGTTTTGTTAAGCTGTTCTATAAGGTCGTACATTTCTTCTGTTGCTGCAGGATCAAGACCTGTTACAGGTTCGTCTAAAAGAAGCATTTTTTGTGCGGCGCAAAGGGCTCTGGCAAGAAGCGTGCGCTGCTGCTGTCCGCCGGAAAGTTCACGGTAACATCTTTTTTCAAGGTATGTAATGCCAAGTTTTTCCATTGCCGTTACAGCAAGCTGTTTTTCTTCGCGGGTGTAAAAAGGTCGTTTTCCGCATCGTGACTGGCAGCCTGAAAGAACTATTTCGCGTACGCTGGCAGGGAAGTCTCTCTGCACATCTGTCTGCTGCGGAAGATAGCTGATTTCGTCTGGAAGAAGTCCGTCGCCGGTCATAATTGTGCCGGAAATTGGCTTTATAAGGTGAAGTATTGTTTTAATAAGTGTTGTTTTGCCGGAACCATTATCGCCGACAATACAAAGATAGTCGCCTTTGCTGATGGAAAAATTCAGGTCTTTTACAATGATGTTAGAGTTATATCCAAGGCAAAGATTTTTACATTCTAATTGTGCCATTTATTACTTCCTGAGTTTTTTTCCGAAAAAACTGCTCTATGAAAAAATGCATAAACATCAGCCAGTTTTGCAAAGCAAAACTGCTCGATGAAGAAAACTTTAGTTTTCTTCATCATTACCATTTTCCGCTTGCTCCGCCTCCGCTAAAATGTCCGCCGCCACCGCTAAAGCCCGAAAACGACGAACCGCCACCAGAACTTCTGTGTCCGGATGATGCTCCGTTCCAAAGCAGCGAATATACGAGCCATCTTGGGAAGCGTCCGCGTCTAGAGCATACAGAGACTATAAAGAAAAACGCAAAAAATATAAAGTAGACAGTTCCAAGAAAATCATCATCGTCATCATTTGCTTTTTTTACAGAACCAGAAATAAGCGATTCGTCCTGAAGCGCAATGCCTGCCATATTTTGCACGGCAAGGGCAATTCCGGCTGAATATTTTCCTTCCCTGAAATTCGGAGAAATTATATTACGAATAATTAATCCGCATTTAGCATCGGTAAGAATCCCTTCCAAACCGTCACCAGTTTCTATCCTTACGGCATGTTCTTTCATAGAAATAAGCAGCAAAGCTCCAGAATCTTTTTCTTTATTACCAAGCTTCCATTTTTCTGCAACTTTCAGAGAATATTCTTCAATACTGTTATTTTCCAGGGAATTTATAGTAAGCACTGCAATCTGAATTCCTGTAGATTGATCAAGGTTTGCAAGATATTCGTTAAGTTCATTTCGTGATTTTGCATTCATAATTCCGGCTTTGTCATTTACGTATCCGGAAGCTTCTGGAACAGACAGAGCAAAAACCTGTTGCGTTAAAACAAGAAAACTTAGAAAAACTGGCAGAATAAATCTTTTTAAAGCCATTCAGAATCCTCCAGAATTATTAGCGAGTCGGAAAGTTCGTTTGGATTATCTTTTTGAGCCGGAAAGTTTTCTGCAAGAAGTTCACCGCATTTTGAAACTGCATTTACAAGTGCTTCGGTGTATTTTTTGTTGTGAAAATTTTCAGCAAGTTCATCAGCAATAAGATTCCATAAATCATCAGATATTTTTGCTGAAATTCCTTTGTCAGCAATAATCCGTACCTGTTTTTCAAGATACGAAACAAAAATTAAAATACCGGAATGTTCCTTTGTTTCATAAACTCCGTTTTCTGCAAAAAAACGCATTGCCCTTTGTGTAACTGCAAGTTTTTTTGCAAAGACCGGAATAATAATCCTGTCAAAAAACGGAATATTTGAAACATAAAAGAAGAAAATCACAAAAATAAAATACAGACAGAGAAAAAAGACAGGAAGAATCCAGTCGGGACATGACTGCCAGTTTAGTTTTGTATAGAAAGCCTTAAAATCATTTGCAAGAGGAATAAAGGCCGCTGTTATAATCGAAGCCATAACATTTGCAAAAAGCAACTCCCAGAAAGAGTAAGATGCGCTTTCCGCCGTAACGGCGACCTGAATTTCTCCGGACGTATTTTTTTCTGCCGATTGAATCGCATTTTTTACGTCCGAAAAATCTTCCTGCGAAAGATTAAGTTTTTTTAAAAGAGTTTTTACTGTCATATTAGAATTCTACTTTTGGAGCATTCTGAGCTTCCTGCGAAGCTGTAAAATAAACCTTTTTTTCAAAACCTTTACTGTTTGCAATAATGCTTGCAGGGAAACTTCTGATTTTTACATTGTAAGTTTTTGCTGCATCGTTGTAGCGTTTGCGTGCAACAGTAATGCGGTTTTCTGTTCCTTCAAGCTGATTCTGTAAAGCAAGAAAATTCTGATCAGCTTTAAGGGCAGGGTAGTTTTCTGTAATCATTAAAAGACGCTGCAGACTTGCTCCAAGATTATCCTGAACTTTCTGATAGCGTGCAAAAGAGTCTGGATCCGAAAGAACCTCGCTGTTTACATTTATCTGCCCGCCGGCACTTGCGCGAGCTTCTGAAATATTCGTAAAAACTTCGTTTTCGTGTTTAGCGTAACCTTTTACAGTCGAAACAAGATTTGGAATTAAATCCAGGCGGCGTTGATACTGATTCTGAACATCAGCCCATGCAGAATCTACATTTTCTTCGAGGGCAACAAGTTTGTTATACTGCCCTGCAGTGCAAGAATAAGCACAAAATCCAACAATACAAAGGATTATTACGGCTGTAAGCCATTTTGGAAATTTACTCAATTTAAAATCCTCCATTTAAATAAAAATGACGCTTCTGCGGTCGCCCGGACGCGCATTATAATATATATAGAAATAACTTATTGATATTTTAGGGTTAAAGTCAAGAAAAAAAATTACTTGCGGCAAGCGTCAAATCATAATAAAATGGAAATATTAACGAATAATTGAATCGCGCGGTTTTTTGCCGCGATGGAGGAACACTAATGAACAATTTCATTTTTTTAGGCCCACCGGGAGCTGGTAAAGGTTCTCTTGCAGTAAAAGTTGCAGAAGATTATAAAATCCCGCATATTTCAACAGGAGACATTTTCCGTGCAAATATTAAGGCTCAGACACCGCTCGGAGTAAAAGTTAAGGCAATTATCGATTCAGGTTCTCTGGTTAGCGATGAACTTACCTTTGAACTTGTAAAAGACCGCCTTGCTCAGGATGACTGCAAAAACGGATACATTCTTGACGGATTCCCACGCACAATTCCACAGGCAGAAATGCTCGAAAAACTTGTTTCAGACATTAAAGTTGTAAATTTTGAAATTCAGGACGAAATCGTAATTCGCAGACTTTCTACACGCCGTGTTTGTAAAGCTTGTGGTGCAAATTACAATGTTCTTACACTTAAGCCAAAAGTAGAAGGTGTTTGCGACAAGTGTGGCGGAGAACTCTATCAGCGCGATGACGACAAACAGGAATCAATCCTTCACCGAATGGACGTTTACCGCGAGCAGACAGAACCGCTCATTAATTTCTACAAGGAAAAAGGAAAAATCACAGATTTGGATGCTTCAATCGAAACAGATGTTTTGCTTGGTGAATTCAAAAAGATTTTTAAGTAATCTCTGGAAATTCCACGGGTCTGCCTTTCACTCAGCCCCGGGTCGCTACGGTCGCGGTTCCCTAACGGTCAGCCGCTTCCTTCAGATGCTCTGCGCCCTTTCGCAAGGCTCAATGTTGCAGGGCATCTTCAGTCCAGTGGCCGTCGCAGTAAAGCTGCTCCGCCGCTCCCATCGCTAATTCTTAGCTACCGTTCTTATAGAACCCATACGCATACGTTTTTGTCTTGTATCTTCAAGAAGTTCAATAAGATTTTCAGAATCTTCAGTTTTAATATATTTCTTAAAAAGTTCCAGCTGCTTTTCAAAATTTTCAATGTGGTTTACAAGCTTATCTTTGTTGCTTATAAAAAGTTCAGTCCAAAGAGGAGCATTAATCATTGCAATTCTTGTTAAATCTTCAAAGCTGCCGCCGCCAAATGCAGTAATGCCTTCGTCAGAAGCACTTTCAACAAGAGCTGAAGCAATTACGTGGCAAAGCTGAGAAGTAAAGCCAATCTTGTAATCGTGAATGTCGCAGGTAGTTTCTGTAATGCGCGAAAATCCCATGGCAGTAACAAGGTCGCGCATAAGCGTTAAATTTTCGTCCTTATTGTAAGCCTGCGGAATAAGAATATAATTACGGTTTAAAAAGAATTCGGCCTTAGAATTAGCATAGCCTTCTTTTTCGCCACCGGCCATAGGGTGTCCTATGATAAAATCAACATCTTCTCTAAGAATTTCCGGAAGCCGTTTTTCAAAAATGCCTTTTACGCCGCTTATATCCGTAACAATTGCGCCGCTTTTAAAATCGGACTTGTGTTCAGCAAGAAAATCAAGAGTTGCATGCGGATAAAGGCAGATAAATACAACATCGCATTCTGGGAGCATTGCGCTTACATTTTTGCTTTCAAAGGTTTTGTCTGCTATACCTTCGGAAACAGCCTGCGAAAGACACTGAGTGCTTCTGTTGCATACAAGAATCTTTCCGGTTGCTTCCGAACTGTTCAAAATATTTTTTCTAATGGACTTGGCAAAGGAACCGCCCATAATACCAAGACCAACAATGCCGTAGTTAAGCGAAGCTAATGTTTTCATAAATTCCTCGAGAGTTGCATTCTAAAACTTGCCCGCAAAAACTGCAAGGGCATCTATTTTGAAATGCTTCCGTTGGTGATGTACCAGCCGCTTTTACGGTCGAACAGAAGAATGTCAGTTCCGTCAAAGCTGATGGAGTGGGTTGAACCTATTTTGTAAGTTACACCGCCAAACACAACACTTGTAAGCAGATAGTCTTTAACTTTGCTCTTAATTGTTGACTCAAGACCGGTAGGCATGGCACCGCAGATTTCTACGTTGAACATTCCGTTTTCACCAAGCTTTAGGAATTCAGGTCTTACTCCAAGTACAAAATCGCCATCAGAAATTTCAGGTTCTTCTTTTTCTGCAAAGCCCTGTTCGTCGTTTATCTTAGCTACAGGATATTTGAAAACTTCATCCTTATTTGCTTTTTCAACATAACCTTTAATTGTTGCATTTTTCTTTTCTTCAATTTCTTTCATGATGATTTTTTCATCACGCTGCTTAAACCATTCTTTAAGAATAAAATCTTCTTTTGGTTTAAACGTAACGGAATAATCATCAAAAATCTTAAGGGAAATGGTGCCATCATTATTCTGAATGCCTTTTGCATTTATAAAATTGATGGAAGGATTTCCTACGAAGTCTGCGACAAAAAGATTGTTTGGTCTGTTATAAACTGTAAGAGGCGGTTCGTACTGCTGGAGCACACCGTTGTTTATAAGACAGATTTTTGTTGCAAGAGTCATAGCTTCCATCTGGTCATGAGTTACATAAACAAAAGTACTTCCTGTTTCAATGTGAAGTCTCTGAAGTTCGTAGCGCATTTCAAGACGAAGTTTTGCATCAAGGTTAGAAAGCGGTTCATCCATAAAGAGTACGCTTGGCTCCGGAGCCAGGGTTCTTGCAATTGCAACACGCTGCTGCTGTCCACCGGAAAGTTCTGCAGGGTAGCGGTCCATAAACATTCCAATTTTTACAACACGCGAAACTTTTCTTACTGCAAGATCAATTTCCTCATTTGTAAGCTTGCGTTTTTTTACAACAGGCTTTCCATCCTGAATAAGCTGAAAATCTTTTGTAAATGTAATGCCTTTGTCTTTATTAAAAAGCTCAATAGTTTTTATTTTTGAAAGCAGCTTTTCAGATATTTCTTTTGCAATTTTTGGATAATCAGTACTCTTGTGAAGTCCGTAGCCAAAAATTGTTTTTGCTGTATTCATTGAAATTTCAAATGTATCAATAAGCTTCATCAGGGCTTTTTCCTGATCAACCTTGCCATTTTTATCAAGACATTCATTAAGAACAGAAACAACTTTTCCGGAATTTTCAAGGATTTCTGTAATTCGTTTAAGAATCTTTAATTCTTCATTGTAAACCGGTTTTTCTTCGCAGATGTTGCTTAGACCAAATGAAATATTTTTATAAACAGTCATATTTGGCCAAAGCGCATAGTTCTGGAAAAGGAATCCTACTTTGCGTTTGTTAGCCGGAATATTTATTCCAAGCTCGCTGTCGTAAACTATGGTATCGCCAATTTCTATTCGGCCCGAAGTTGGAGTTTCAAGACCTGCAATCATTCGGAGTGTTGTTGTTTTTCCACAGCCAGAAGGTCCGAGCAGTGTAACAAAAGCGTTATCTTCTATAACAAGATTAAGTCTGTCTACGCCGTAGAATTTTCCCCAGCGTTTTGTAACGTTTGTAAGTTTAATTTGTGGCATTATTTTCCTCCTACGCCTTTGTCGATGCTTGCACCGGTAAGTTTATTAATAAGAGCATTAAATAAAAGAATTGTAATAATAAGAATAAGGTTCATTCCGCTTGAGAATGCATAAAGTCCCATTTCATCAAAATAATCCATTGCAGTTGTCATAATCTTGAACTGGTCGCACAAAAGCATAAAAAGTGTAAGTTCACGCAGACAAGTCATAAACGGCAAAAGGAAACTTGAAATGATTGAGCTTTTCTGGATTGGAATAATAATTCCGAACATTCGTTTTACCCACGGAATGTCCTGAATAACAGCAGCTTCTTCAATTTCGCCGCTAATCTGAAGCATAGAGTTTAAAGAAGCTCGGCTTGCAAAAGGAATGTATTTTACAGTTCCTGTAAGCATAAGAATTAAGAATGTTCCGCCAATTGAAAGTGTTTTTCCAAAAATAAGGAATGCAACACCAACAGAAAGAGACGGCATTAAATATGGAAGAAATGCTACAGAGTTTACGTAAGCGGCAGGTTTGCTTCTGCGGTTTTTACTTACGGCATATCCTACCAGAGTTCCAATTGTACCTGCAAAAAGTGAACAAATAACAGCAACATAAAGCTGACCGGCAAAAGCCTTCCAAATTTGCTTGTTATGAAGCATACCCAGCTGTCCAAAAAGTCCGTATTCTCCGAGAGTATCTGAAGTTGTCCACCATTTTGTAGTAAGGTGAGAGAAATTTCCTGTTTTTAAGAAACTATAGTCTCCTGGGTTTGGCAGGAACGTTTCTATAGCAAATGAAATAATCGGGTATATACTTGTAATAAGAGTAAGAATTATAAAAATTCCTGCTATTATGTATTTTCCTATTTTACCAAGATTTGCCTTGCTTATTTGACCGCTTTTTCCTGTAACGGTTGTGTAGTTTTTACGACTTGATGTGCTTCCCTGATTAAGCATAAGGATTGCAACACCAAAAATCATCATAATTACGGCAATTATACTTGCTTCGCCAGCGCGGGCAGAACTTAGTGCAACGTATTTTGTGGAAAGTGTTGTAAGTCCCAGATAGTGTGGAACAGGATAACTTCCCATTGCGCTTCCAAAAACCAGCAGAATTGTAGAAAGAATTGCAGGTTTTACAAGGGGAAGTGTAACGCACAAAAAGCTTTTCCATTTTGGCGTATCAAGAATTGTTGCAGCTTCTTCGAGGTTGGCGTCCATATTACGGAAAATACCGCCAATAAGAATGTATGCAAATGGTGCGTAATGAAGTCCTAAAACAACTGCACTTGGGAACAATCCCTGGCACCACCAGAGCGGCATGTGAATTCCAAAAAGAGAGGCAAGCAGACCGTCTGCACCATGAGTTACGGCGTTGCTGTTAAAAGCATTTCGCCATACCATTGCAAGCGTCCATTGCGGCATAATATATGGAAAAATAAAGATAGAACTTAAATACTGCTTAAATTTTAAGTTTGTTCTTGTTACTAAATAGGCGAATAATCCGCCGTATGCAATAGAAATAAGACAGGTAAGAACGGCAAGCAATACAGTATTTAACAACGGTATCCAAAGGTTGATTTTTGCAAGCCTTCCTGTAAATAAGTCTATCCAGTTGTATAAAGTGTATTGACCTTCTTTTAATCCGGTTTTTATAGAATCAACTGTACCTGCGTGTACGGCAATTGTATCTCTTGCAAGGTATGCAATAGGCGCAATTGTTGTGATTGAAAGTACAATTCCGAATAAAAGTAAAATCACATTTTGTGGCTTCGCAAAAAAAGTCTTAACTTGATTAAGTCTTTGCTGCGATATCATGTTTTTGGGGCACGTAATTGCTTGAACCATTTACTTTCCTAATTTTTTATAGATTAAAGCGATGTGGCAGATAAAACACCAATTATTATGCTTTACCTGCCACCCGAACACTCTCTTAAACAAAAAGTGTTTTCTTAATTAGCGAACATTAGCGTCCGCCGCGGATTGAATCAATCCAGTCTCCAAGTTCAATAGAAACATCAGCACAATACTGAGGATCTTCTATAACAAGAGCTCCTCCGTTTTCGCTTGACCACCATTCAAATCCACGGTCGTTTTTAACAGGGAATTCTGTTCCGCCGGCTTTGCTGTGGTTGTATTTTGCTTCGTTTTCTGCAGCAAGAATAGGGTTTGCTGAATAACCGCCCATGTCTTTACCCCATGCAGCAAAACCGTCAAGTTTTGTAACCATAAATGAAATAAATGCACATGCAGTCCATGGATATGGAGATGAATCCATAACTTCAAGATAGTGGCAGTAACCGTATCCGCCTATTCCTGTGTAGCCGTCGTCGTAAGCGGCAACAGAAATGTTGTTTACAGAAGCCTGAGCTGTTTCAGCAACAGAACGAAGTTTTGAATAAACGATAAGTGCAAATTCACCTGCAGCAGATTTAGAAACAAGTTCTGTACAGATTGGACCATCATCAGTCATTGCGTTGTAGTTCTGAACCCAAAGTTTTGTCCATGCAAGACCGTATTTTGCGTTTGCACCTTCAATTCCGTAGCTCTTTGCAACTGCAGCACATTCTTCAATTGTTGGTTTGAAGAATTCTTTCTTTGCATCATCAAGAGCATCGTATGCGTTCTTAAGCCATGTAGAATATTTGTCTGAAGAAAGCATAAAGAGGAAGTTCTTTCCTACCAGCTCAGAGTTTACGTCCATAAACATTCCGGAAGCTCCGTTGTAAACAAAGTCCCAGCAGTTTGTAAATTTTGCACCGCCAACTTTGTTGTACATAAATACTTTGTTTAATGTTTGGAGCGAAAGAAGTTCAGGGTAATCCTTCTTTGAAAGCTTGTTAGCTTCTGCCCATTCTTTTGGAACAAAAGTGCGGAGAATTCCAGTATCCATCATTTTTGACTGAATTTGGTTTCCGTCCTGAATCAATGTCATAAAGTATTCAGGATTTGTAGATTTGTAGTCTACAGTAAGTGTTGTAAAGATAGAGTTATTCTTTGGCTGAGACCACTCTATGTTTCCTTCGTAAGAAGAATCGAGAGATTTAAGATATTTGATAAATGCAGCTCCGGCAGTTTTACCGCGGCTTGAGTTACCAATACCTTTGATTGTTGCAGTTTTAGATTCTTCGATAGCTTTTTTGCAAAGTTCATCAAAAGACATAGATTCAGCCTGTTCAATAATCTTCTGAACTTCAGATTTTGCTGTTTTTGCAGTTTTCTTTCCGCCGCAAGAAACAAAAAGCATAGCCATTGCGCCAAGCGTAAGGCAGATAAGTGATTTTTTCAAAATGTCCTCCTGATTTTGAGTTTTATACTAAATTCTATTGTAGAGTAGAAGTTCAGATTGTCAAATTAATTCAGTTATTTGGCTCTTTGATATAGGTGAAATATCTTATGGTGGTTTATAAAAAAAATCTAAAGTAAAGCAAAAATCCTTCCGATAATGAGAGCGGAGAAGTGTTTTTTGGTGGGGATATTATGGGGAACGCTTTAATTAACAGTTGTCAATTAGTAGAGGAAAGCTGTTAACATTTATAATTTTTCTCATAGTTTTTGGTGCGAGTGAGTTGTGTGCCCAGAACCTTATTATTCCTATGCTCAAGACAATTTCGCCGGTGCGCGCTGTTACATGGAATAAAGACGGTACAACCTTTGCCTATGCCGAAGAAAAGAATATTTTTGTGCGCGATTCTTAGGGATACACGCTCATTCAGTCAATTGAAACCTCAAACGACCCAATAAACTTTCTGGAATTCACTCAGAATACAGCCGGCGACGGTCTTAACCAGCTGGCATCTTTGTCTCAGGATAAATATTTACGTTTCTGGATTTTGCCGGAAAAAGATCCGCTGCACGTTTCCAAGGTGGAAGGCGAGGGGCAGCCGACGGCATTTGCTTATAATAACAACGGTAACTACATTGCCACAGCCGATACTGACGGTACAATCAAAATTTACATGCAGAACTATCTTACCAACACGTTCATTTCGCGAACACTTGGAACTTTGAATGTGCCGGTTTATTCTCTGCAATTCAGTTACGATAACCGCTACCTTGTTTCGGGTTCTGCAGATGATTCAGCCTGCATCTGGAACACCGCGTCGGGAAAACTTGTTCAGGCTTTTCCATATTACAGTGAATCAAAAGTTCCGGTTCTTATCACAAACGATTCAAACAACATCATAATGACTACCGATGCAAATACAGCCGGCATTTTTGATATGAGCTTTAACAAATTGCGTCAGATTACGACGGACGTTGCCATTAAATCCATGCAGATTTCGAGCGACGGAGCAAAACTCATAATTCTTACCGCTGATAACGTATTCCACTTTTATTCAATAGAAGGTGCTTCGCTTACAAATTATATTCCGGCCTTTAACGAGTCGCCAATTACGGCTTATGCATTCAATAACGTAACTTCAAAAGTAGTAATTTGTCATGAAGACGGAAGCCTTTATGTACTTGATTTAAGAAATCTGCTTTTGGATCCGGATGAAGAGCCGGAAGCCTTTGCTGCTGTAACAGAAAAAGAGAAGGAAAGCGGCGAAGTTGATGATTCAGAAAA
>Ga0310695_10004746_pt1 | contig 24626 bp, 20 predicted proteins | sample RumenRJG_04DNA_FD_203882 | JGI IMG/M metagenome (GOLD analysis project Ga0310695, IMG submission 203882) | Bovine rumen microbial communities from Lethbridge, Alberta, Canada - RJG_04 (v2) (version 2) | ecosystem: Host-associated > Mammals > Digestive system > Stomach > Rumen | place: Canada...
CGGACATCATCAACAAGGCTGCGACACTGCCACCTAACACTCCTATTACGAAATACAGAGACCTGCTACCCGATAAATGGAAACTGACTAATAAACCAGACTAGATGCTACAGCGGATACGCTTACTGTTGCCGATGGTGACGGAGGTAAGGCCAGAGCACATAATGAATGTGTTAATCATTGACAATCATTTGTTTATACGCTAAATGGTAGAAAGATGGATTTGGGGGATTAGAATGTACGATGTGAGGGGTAGATTTAACGTATTTAACCTTCAATAACGCGGTGATGTCGCATAAGTTCGTTTTTTTATGTACCTTTGCACGCACAATGAATTTAGGAAGAATCTTTGGATGGCTCATGGCCCTGCTACTGATGGCGACGGGTGCTTACGGACAGAGCAACGCGGACAGGGAAAGACGGGTAGGCGAGCGTAGCTCAGAAGACTCGTCGAAGGTGCGAACGCTCGACGGCAAGCAGTTGCAGGAGGTGAGTGTGTCGGCACAAGGTCATCGCCATGCAAAGACCAGCGGACTGGGCAATACAGACTATATCGGCAGCGGCGATTTGCTGCGGGCGGCATGCTGCAACTTGGGTGAGAGTTTTACTACCAATCCCTCGGTGGATGTGAACTATGCCGATGCCGCGACGGGTGCACAGCAAATCAAGCTGCTGGGTCTGAGTGGCACCTACGTGCAGATGCTGACAGAAAACATTCCCAACTATCGCGGCGCGGCGGCCCCCTATTCGCTGGGCTATATTCCGGGCCCGTGGATGCAGAGCATTCAGGTGTCGAAGGGTGCCTCATCGGTAAAGAATGGCTACGAGTCGATTACGGGGCAGATCAACGTGGAGTTTAAGAAGCCACAGTCCACACCCTTTGCCGATGCGAACCTCTTTTATAACACAAAGGGTAAGCTGGAGGCGAACCTCGGGGAAAACTTACACTTAAACGACCGCTGGAGCACGGCTCTGCTGGGTCACTACGAGATACTTGACAAGGCGCACGACGGGAACGGCGACGGCTTTGTGGATATGCCCAAGGTGCGGCAGGGACAGCTGATGAACCGCTGGGCGTATATGGGTGACAACTATAAATTCCAGGCAGCTGTCAAAGGACTGAAGGAGCATCGCGAGGGCGGTCAAATCGGCCATCATGATATGATAACGCACCCGTATCTCATCGACATCACCAACGAACGTTACGAGGCATTCGCAAAGAACGCCTACATTTTCGACCACGAACACGGCTCGAACATTGCCCTGATTCTCTCCGGCTCGCTGCATCACCAAAACACCCTCTATGGCAACAAACAGTACAACACCGACCAGCGCAATGGCTATGCCTCACTGATGTTTGAGACTGACTTCAACAAGCATAACAGCCTTTCGACGGGCATTAGCCTGAATCACGACCATTTCGATTTCGACGAGACTGTCCCTGGTGTGTATGCCCAGTACACTTTCAAGGTCGGTGAGCAGTTCACGTTGATGGGCGGCCTGCGGTGGGATCACAGCAATATCTACGGCAGCTTCGTCACGCCGCGTATGCACCTGAAATATTCGCCAAGCGATATCGTAACCCTGCGCGGCAGCATCGGCAAGGGCTACCGCACCAACCACGTGATGGCAGAATACAACTACCTGTTGGCCAGCAGTCGGCAGATTATCATCGACGATGACCTCGACCAGGAAGAGGCGTGGAACTATGGCGTGAGTGCTGCCTTCAGCATCCGCATCGGCGAGCGGAAGCTGGAACTCAGCACGGAGTATTACTACACCACCTTCCTGCATCAGCTGCTCATCGACATGGACAGCAATCCACACGCCGTCCACTTCACCAACCTTGTGGGTGACAGCTATTCACACACGTGGCAGGCAGAGGCCACCAGCGAGCTGTTCGAGGGCTTTACGCTCACCGCCACCTATCGCCGCACCAACGTCAAAACGACCATTGGTGGCGTGCTTCGCGAAAAGCCACTTACCAACAAATACAAAGGCCTCATCACCGCACAATACAAGCCTGGGTTGGGCAAGTGGCAATTCGATGCCACCCTGCAACTGAATGGGGGTGGTCGAATGCCTGATGGAGATTGGGATAGCCGCTATAAGGGCTATGAGCAACTGAACGCACAGGTAACCCGTTTCTTTCGCCATTGGAGCATCTATGCGGGCGGCGAGAATATCACAGGTCGCCGTCAGAGGCATCCCATCATTGCCGCCGATGACCCTTGGGGACCAAAATTCGACGCTACAATGGTGTGGGGACCCGTTCATGGCGCCATCTATTATATAGGTATAAGAATAAACTGGAATAAAATATAGTATCATTATGAGAACAAAAGCTTTTTTATTGGCATTAGCACTGGGCACAGCCTGCTATGCTAAGGACATCAAAACCGTTGTGCTGACCACTAACCCTGAGATGCACTGCGCAAACTGTGAGAAGAAGATCAAGGACAACATCCGCTTCGAGAAGGGTGTCAAGAGCATCAAGACCAACCTCGAAGACAAGACTGTCACCATCGAATACGATGCTGACAAGACTACCGTTTCCGCCATCATCGAGGGTTTCAAAAAGATTAGGTACGAGGCAAAGGAAGTGAAAACAGAAAAACCGAATGAACAATGATGGAGTTATAGCAGAATAATATTCTAAAACAGCTTGTTTCTTACATGTGTTTTAGAATATTTACATAGCATAATTGATTAGTTTAGGAGTATCTTCTGGATTTCGAAAGAAATTTGGGAGATATTTCTTTTTGTCTGTACCTTTGCATCGAGCAAACTAAGACAAAATCGTCACGATTAATTTCGCTCGCCGTCGGCGACCATTTTGCCAAAGCGAATCTATCGAACTCTATGTCGTTACGCAATTCCTCAATCGCCAATTTGCTCGCCGATGGCGAGCGAAATAGGAATGGTTGCCAAAATTCAGCGAATTGGCGCATATTTCGTATGTTCTGAGCTGAGAATCCACGCAATCCAGGCAACTCCCTATGCAGTTGCTCGCTAATGTCGTCAATGGCTCCTGTACCCCATGTCCCCTCACGAGAGTTTGCCGAAACATAAAGTCCTACACCAAAATACAGTGATAGTTGCGTACCGCTAATCATTCTTGCAGCACGTGATTGGCTCTGTAGAATAGCCCCTTTGATAGTTTGAACAGCTTGTTTTAATTCTGCTGACAGTATTCTTTTATTCTCTGCGTTCATATTCATCAAACGATACTTAATGATTGGTTATTGCTCCTTTTCGTATTCCTCTCGTGTGATGGGAGTCTCTGGATCCACGATGAGGACTTCATCGTAGGTCAGACCGTAGAGGTGATAGACAAGAAGGTTGATTTTTTCTTCCAATGCTCGTGTGTCAGCCAGAGCATTTGCTTCCTTCGTTCTTAAGATGTCTGTAACAATGCCACAACTTGATACAACTCGTTCTCAAAGCCGTAGACTGTTGAGCCAACCATTATCTTTATCTTTCTATCCATATTTCATACATTTTGATATTACTCAATGCCGAGAAGTATTTGCCCAAGTCATCGAAGTCGAAGCTATTCTCCGCTTTCTTAAACTCCACCACCTCGTTCTCATGATGGTAGCACAAATTGTTAAATGTCTCGTATATGTTCATTGCCTCACTCATATTTTGCTTGCAAAGATAATCATTTTTCTCGAATCACAAAATAGCCGTCCCTCTGTTACAGGCAACAGGTATCTTACTGCCAAGGTCTTACGAAAGCTTTGACTATAAAACCATCTGATGCCTTTTTGTTCAAATCATCCTCAAATCCCTTTGGATTTTCAATATTGCAATCTGGATCATAGACAAAACAATAGAGAGATTGACAATTGGGATAAACCGAATATTTACTAATATCAATAAGGAGTTCGTCACCTATTTGCTTTTCTGTATGGTTTTCTTTTGCAATTTTAACTTCAATTGCTGTATGACAATCATTAATAAAGAAATTCAAGTTTCGCAAGCTATGAAAGGAACGTACGTATGCGGCCTGAAAGGCAAACAGAACTTGCAAAACTTGAATAACTTAACGAGTTCGTCCAACAAAGTCGATGAGTTTGTCCAACAAAGTCGACGAGTTTGTCTAACAAAGTCGACGAGTTTGTATCATGAAACAGGCTCCATTGGTGAACGCAAAACTTACGAAACTTGAATAAAATAATTTTATTCCACAAATATGAATAATATTATTTAAATTCGTGAACAGAATTATTCATATTATTCAAATTCGTTTCCAAAAAAGAAATGGCGAACCGTCGTTCTCGGCCAAGAGCCTGAAGGCCATCCCGCTGTTCTCGGAGTTCGAGGATGAGATTGTGAACCGCCTCGCTCGCTCGTTCGAGACGAAGGAAGTGGGCATCGGCCAGCTGTTCGTCCAGGAGGGCAAGGACAAGCAAAAGTTCTTCATCGTGGCCAGCGGTCAGGCCGAGGTCATCAGTAGCGGCCCTCATGGCGAGGAGCTGCGTATAGCCCTGTTGGGCGAAGGCGAGTACTTCGGCGAGGCCGACCTGCTGGATGACGCAGAATCGACGGTAAGCGTCCGTGCCGTGACCCCGCCGTGTTCCTCGGACTGAAGCTGAAGGAGCTGGAGAAGTTCATCAAGGAGGTGCCCGACTTCCGCGAGACTTTCAACAAGGCCGTTGACAAGCAGTTGCGCCTGAAGGCTACGGTAAACGACCACGGCGAGAAGCACATCGACCTGGTGAGCGGGCATGAGGAGGACAACATCAGTGTTCACATCGTGCAGCAAGGACGACCAGCTTCGACCAGTTTGGCAATAAGATAAATGTTACATATAACATATAACATTTATGAATATTCTTCGCGTGCTACGACTGAGGTAACTTCACCTTCGGAGAACAATCATTACGACGACTATTGGTTCCCGTTCACTGTCGGTGGTAACTGTTTTGTGACACCAGAGACCGCCTTCCACGGCAACATCTCGGAGGTGCGCGTCTGGGAATTCTTGGCAATGTTCTTTTTCCTTTTTCTGTTGGTTGAACTCTTCTTTGTCCTTCACCAATCCTCTCAAAGATGTTATTTATGAATATTGTTCATTTTGTGCCCTTTCTTGTCCCTTCCATCTCCCATGCAATACCTTGCTTTTTTCTCAACATCTATGCGTGGGACGAGCATGCTTCAGACAGAATTAAAAATTCTTTCAAAGCTGCGGACACCTTTACGCATCGCTATCTGCGGATTTATGTTCGCATTTTTGTTCAGTTCGCATTTTTTTCTTACCTTTGCAGGCCGAATGTGGATAATAGCAATACAATTTAAAATAAACGTTTTATGACACAAGCAATTCAAAAGACCCTGCGCGATTCTGCTGCCATGCGGTGGACAGCGCTGCTGCTGTTGGCTCTGGCCATGTTCTGCAGCTACATCTTCATGGACGTACTATCGCCTATCTTCAAGGAGGTACAAGACACCCGCGGATGGGACGGCACAGCCTTCGGCACGATGCAAGGCTCGGAGGTGTTCCTCAACGTGTTCGTGTTCTTCCTTATCTTCGCCGGCATCATTCTCGACAAGATGGGTGTGCGTTTCACAGCCATCCTCTCAGGTGCCGTGATGCTGGTGGGCGCCGTCATCAAGTGGTACGCTATGACCGACGGTTTCATCGGCAGCTCGTTGGACACATGGTTTACAGAGAACCTGAACTACATTCCCGGCTTCGACGAACTGGGTGTCAGCCCGTTCTATGACGGCATGCCGTCGTCGGCAAAGCTTGCTGCCTGCGGTTTCATGATCTTCGGTTGTGGCTGCGAGATGGCAGGCATCACCGTCTCTCGTGGTATCGTGAAGTGGTTCAAGGGTCGTGAGATGGCGCTGGCCATGGGTTCTGAGATGGCGCTGGCACGCCTTGGTGTGGCCACCTGTATGATTTTCTCACCGTTCTTCTGCAAACTTGGCGGCGAGATCAGCGTGAGCCGTTCGGTGGCCTTCGGTGTGGTGCTGCTGTGTATTGCCCTCATCATGTTCATCGTCTACTTTTTCATGGACAAGAAACTCGACAGCCAGACAGGCGAGGCCGAGGAGAAGGACGACCCGTTTAAGATCTCAGACCTTGGCAAGATACTCAGCGACAGCGGTTTCTGGATTGTTGCCTTGCTCTGTGTGCTCTACTATTCGGCTATCTTCCCCTTCCAGAAGTATGCCGTGAACATGCTGCAATGTAACCTGACGCTGACCCCGCCAGACGAGGGCTCGTTCTGGGCATCGGATAGCGTGACCATCGTACAGTATATCATTATGCTCGTGGTGGCTGCAGCCGGCTTTGCCAGCAACTTCCAAAAGGTGAAGAGCCGTCAGTACGGCCTGTTGGCCGTGTCGGTGCTCGCCCTCATCACCTACTGCTTCATGGGCTATATGCGCCAGTCGGCTGAGACCATCTTCGCCGTATTCCCGCTACTGGCCGTGCTCATCACCCCCATCCTGGGCAGCTATGTAGACCATAAGGGCAAGGCCGCCTCGATGCTGGTCCTTGGCTCCCTGCTGCTCATCGGTTGCCATCTCACGTTCGCCTTCGTCCTGCCTTTGTTCAAGAGTAGCGCTGTGGGTGGCATCATCATTGCCTACGCCACGATCCTCGTTCTTGGAGCCTCGTTCTCGCTGGTACCTGCCTCGCTCTGGCCCAGCGTGCCCAAGCTGGTCGACGCCAAGGTGATAGGTTCGGCCTACGCGCTGATTTTCTGGATTCAGAACATCGGCCTGTGGCTCTTCCCGCTGCTCATAGGCAAAGTGCTCGACGCCACCAACGAGGGTGTCACCGACCCCACCATGAAGGACTATACATGGCCGCTCGTCATGCTGGCTGGCCTTGGTGTGGCTGCCTTGATTCTTGGTTTCGTGCTGAAGGCTGTCGACAAGAAGAAGGGTATCGGACTGGAAGAGCCTAACATCAAGTAAGGCTAAGGCTGCTTACAACGGATAAACAGGCTGCCGCACAGCGCTCATAAGATATGAAAAGGCGTTGTACGGCAGTTTTTATGTAAAAAAAAGGTTAATGTTTTGGCAGTTTACTGATAATTGTTTATCTTTGCCAAACAAATCGTAACAATTAATCACTTTAAAACAACAAGCCGTATGAAGAAACTCTACCTTATCGCAGCGTTGTCTGTCGCTACTCTTGCTGCCAATGCACAGGAGAAGCTTTATCTGAGTACCTATAACGGTACCAACATCGAGAAGTTTGACGGAAAGGTGTGTGATGTGACGGTCAACCGTTACGTGTTCACGGGTTGGAACACCATCTCCCTTCCTTTCGCCCTTACCGAGCAGGAACTGAACGAGACGTTTGGCCAGAATTGCCGTCTGGAGCAACTGGTCGGTGCTGAACAGCAGGGTCACACCGTCGTCCTGAATTTCCAGGATTGCAAGGCACAGGGACTGAAGGCCAACACTCCGTATATTCTTTATTATACGGGTGAGAACATGACTAAGAAGATTGTGAAGGCCGCTATGGTTACCGATGCACAGCCGGCTCTTACCTACGAAGTGAAGAACAGTCCGTACACCATCACGATGAGTGGCACGAAGACCCATCTGGACGGTCAGGGACTGTACGGTATCCTGGCACGCGACAATGCGCAGGCCCAGTTTGTCAAGGTCAACGAGGCTACGAACGGCTTCTATGCCACCCGCTGCTATATCCAGCTTTCGTCGGATGACAACGTGAAGCTCGTAAGCAACCATCTCGCTATGGGCGAAACCACTGGCATTGCTTCTGTGGCAGCGCAGAACGAGGTCGTCGACGTCTATAACACCGCTGGCGTGCGTGTGGCATCTCAGATCCGTGCATCAGAGGTGAACCAGAACCTGCAGCCCGGCATCTATGTCGTCAAGGGACAGAAGATTATGGTGAAATAAGTTAAGGAGTCAATACAATTCTTAAGAAGGAGGAGCACTATTCATGGTGATAGGGCTCCCCTTTTATAATAGTACAGGCACGGTATAGTTGTTCGGTGAAGATAAGACGAATCATCTGATGCGAGAATGTCATCTTCGAGAGTGAGAGCTTTTCGTTGGCACGTTCGTAGACAGGGGCTGAGAAGCCGTAGGGCCCACCAATGACGAAGACCAGTCTGCGAGCCGTATTGCGTTTCTGTTCCAGCCATCCTGCCAGTTCGATGCTTCGTAGCTCACGTCCGTGTTCATCGAGAAGTATCACGGTGTCTTGTGGTTGTAGTTGTCGTAGTATCAGCTCTCCCTCTAACTGCTTCTGCTGTTCTTCAGTCAGGTTCTTCGTGTTTTTCAACTCAGGAATGGTAGTGATGGCAAATGGCATATAATGGTTGATGCGCTGGACATAGTCATCGATGCCAGCGATAAAGTGTTTGTTGACCGTTCGTCCCACAACTATCAGTTCTGTTTTCATTAACGTATAGCGTTTACATTATCGCTGCAAAGGTACCATTTTTTTCGATAAAAAACGGATGGATTGTTGGCTTTTTGCGAAATAATCCTTAATTTTGCAGCTCAAACAAATCATCATGACACTACACTGCTTTAATCCTGAACACGATATTGCCCTGGCTGCCAACTTGTCCAACTTCACTGCGCCCCATGCCGGGCGACAGTTGCGCTATGACCTGGGGTGGCTTCCCGCATTATGGGCGGCCGACGGCGATGCTGTTTTTGTAGACGATATCTCTTACTCGGAAACTGCTTGGCGTCGTTTTCGACAATGTGCCCACTTAGGAAAGGACCATCGTCATTTGACCTTTGCCGACAAACGGATGCTCGACAAATTGCCAGTCACGTCAGTACAACCATGGGGATGGGATCAGGCCCTGCGCTCGCAGTTGCAAAGACTGGGTGTGCGGCCAGACGTTCTTCCTTCAGAAGCGCAGACAGACCAAATCAGGAATTGTTCCAGCCGTCAGCTGTCCAGCCAATTACTACCCTTGTTGCGCAAAGCCGGCACCATCGGTGAGTCGTTTGTCTGTCGTGACGAAGAAAAGGTGGAACAATTGCTGTCTCGTTATGGGCAACTTGTCCTAAAGGCTCCATGGAGCTCAAGTGGAAGAGGACTGCGCTTTCTTCATGATCAGCATACGAGTCTTTACATGCACGCAGGATGGTTGAGGAACATCCTAAAATCACAAGGCTTTGTCATGGCCGAACCATATTATAATAAGGTGAAGGATTTCGGACTTGAGTTCCATATCGACAACGAGAACCATGTCCGCTTCTTGGGACTGTCGCTTTTCCATACCAAGAACGGAGCATATACAGGCAATATCATTGCAACTGAAAACCACAAGCGGGAACAATTGGGCAGATTCATCTCCTTGCAGCTTGTCGATGAGGTGGCTACCGTCATCTGTTCATTGACAGGGCAACTGCTTGGCGGCTGTTATCAAGGGCCGTTTGGTGTTGACATGATGGTAGTGGCGGGTAAAAATGATGACAATCATCACTTCCTTCTTCATCCTTGTGTAGAGCTGAACCTTAGACGAACGATGGGGCATGCGGCACTTGAACTTGCCAGATGGTGTAATCCCACATGCGACGATGATATGGTTAAAGTGATGCGTATCGAATTGACAGACCACTATCAATTAAAACTGAACAGACTATGAAGAGAACCCTACTACTGCTTGCCGTACTTCCCTTGCTGGCCCATGCCCAGTATCGCTCTGAAGTGTGGTGTCCAGATCTTGGTAATGGAACATATAAGAATCCTGTTATCAATGCCGACTATAGCGATCCAGACGTGTGTGTAGGTGCATCTGGCGAAGACTATTACCTGACGGCTTCCTCGTTCCAATGCATTCCTGGCTTGCCCATTCTTCATTCCAAGGACCTTGTGAACTGGGAAATCGTGGGCCATGCACTTAAAGAGCTGACCCCTAAAGACGTGTTCGACCTTCCTGCCCACGGCAAAGGAGTGTGGGCACCAAGCATACGATATCACCAAGGGGAGTATTACATCTACTGGGGTGATCCCGACTATGGTGTGATGATGGTGAAGACAAAAGACCCGGCAGGAGAGTGGGAACAGCCTGTGTGTGTTATACCAGGAAAGGGAATGATTGATACGACACCACTCTGGGACGACGACGGACGCTGCTATCTGGTGAATGGCTGGGCCAACTCGCGTTCTCGTTTTGCTTCTATACTCTGTGTGAGGGAGCTGTCGGCTGACGGCACTAAGGCCATTGGTAATCCTGTCATTGTCTTCGATGGTAACGGAAATGAGAACCGGACTTGCGAAGGCCCGAAGTTCTACAAACGTGATGGATGGTATTGGATTATGTGTCCGGCAGGAGGCGTGCCGACGGGCTTCCAGTTAGCCATGCGCTCGCGTTCACCTTTTGGTCCATACGATCACAAGGTCGTGTTGTCACAGGGTAAGACTACAGTGAACGGACCTCATCAGGGAGGCTGGGTGCATACGAAATACGGCGAAGACTGGTTCTTGCATTTTCAGGACAAAGAGGCTTACGGTCGTGTCGTCCATCTGCAACCGGTCGACTGGTCGTCTGGCTGGCCAGTCATGGGAAAGAATGGCGAACCCGTTCTTACTCATAAAAAGCCTAAGAGTGCTGGTACGCCGCTGCTGATGAATCCTGTAGAAAGTGATGAATTCAGCAGTATAAAACTCGGAATGCAGTGGCAATGGCATGCCAACTACGACCAGACGTTCGGTATGCCTACTGCTTTCGGCACGTTTCGTCTGTTCACATATAAGTTAGCAGAGAGTTCAAAGAATTACTGGGAGGTTCCTAACCTCTTGTTGCAAAAGACGCCAGCCGATGATTTTACCGTTACTGCCAAGCTACGGATGACGTCGAAGGCTCAGCAGCAGACGGGAGGCGTCATCATGATGGGACTTGACTATTCGGCATTGGTCGTCAGGCGTGTGGGCGATGTCTTTCAGTTGTTGCAGATTCTCTGTAAGGATGCCGATAAGGGAAATGCCAATCAGGAGAAACTCATAGCTACACTACAGCCCACGTCAAAAGACAAGATACAGTATAGACCCGGCATACATGAGGATATCTATATGCGAATGAAGATAAGCGACGGTCATCTCCGTTTCTCCTATAGTCAGGATGGAAAGAAGTACATCCCCTGTGGCAATGATTTCAAGATGCGTGAAGGCAAGTGGATAGGAGCTAAATTCGGTTTCCTATCCGTTGAACCTGCCGGTACTGAAGACAGAGGGTGGGTAGAAGCCGATTGGCTTCGCGTTACGAAAGAATAGAACCAACAATCGTGAGGTATAAATGACTACGGATTTCACAAATTAATAATAATTCGTGAAATCCGTAGTCTTAATCTATGGATGTATTATGACATCCTGTTGCGGAAAGGAACTTCTTAGTCGATGATTTCGAAGCCCGTGTATGGCTGCAATGCCTTGGGTATGCGGATGCCCTCGGGTGTCTGGTTGTTCTCGAGCAAGGCGGCCACAATACGGGGCAGGGCCAGGGCCGAGCCGTTCAACGTGTGACAGAGTTCGGTCTTCTTATTGTCGGCACGACGATAGCGGCACTTCAGACGATTGGCCTGATAGGTGTCGAAGTTCGAGACCGACGAGACTTCGAGCCAACGGCCCTGTGCCTCAGAATAGACCTCGAAGTCGTAGCAGATGGCAGAGGTGAAGCTCTGATCGCCTCCGCAGAGTAGCAGGATACGGTAGGGCAACTCTAACTTCTTGAGCAGACCCTCTACGTGCTCTAACATCTCCTTGTGGCTCTCCTTCGAGTGCTCAGGCTTGTCGATGCGCACAATCTCGATCTTCGAGAACTCGTGCAGACGGTTCAGACCACGCACGTCCTTACCATAGGAACCGGCCTCGCGACGGAAGCACTCTGTATAGGCGCAGTTCTTGATGGGTAGCTGAGCTTCGTCGAGGATCACGTCGCGGTAGATATTGGTCACAGGCACCTCGGCAGTGGGAATGAGATAGAAATCATCGACCTCGCAGTGGTACATCTGGCCCTCTTTGTCGGGCAGCTGTCCGGTGCCATAGCCCGAAGCGGCATTGACCACGGTAGGCGGCATGATCTCCGTATAGCCGCTCTTGTTGGCCTCGGAGAGGAAGAAGTTGATGAGTGCACGCTGTAGCTGGGCACCCTTGCCGATATAGACGGGGAATCCGGCACCCGTGATTTTCACGCCGAGGTCGAAGTCGATGAGGTTGTATTTCTTGGCGAGTTCCCAGTGGGGTAGGGGATTCTCAATACCTAAGGTGGGGTTTACGTCCCAGTTGCCTACGGTATCGCTGTCCGAGCATTCCTTCAGGTTGCTCTTCACCACGCGGTTGTCTTCGGCTGCACGGCCTTCGGGCACCTCGTCGTAAGGGATGTTAGGAATCTGGCAGAGCAGGCGTGTGACCTCTTCCTGTGCGTCGTTCATCGTCTGTTCCAACTGCTTGTTGGTTTCCTTCATGGCAGCGACGCTCTCCTTGACTGCCTCGGCTTCGTCCTTCTGTCCCTGCTTCATCAGCTGGCCAATCTGAGCTGCTAACTTCTTGGCATCAGCCAGGTTCTTGTCTAACTGCTGCTGGGCCTCGCGACGTTTCTTGTCAGTGGCAATGACCTGCTCAATAGCTTCGCGTGCGCCTTGGAAATGCTTCTTCTCCAAGCCACGTACTACACGTTCGGTTTCCTCTGTGAGGAGTTTCAATGTAAGCATAGTTTCTTTGTTTTTTATGATTGTTGTTTTGGTTCCTGATTGTTGGTGCCATCGCTGCGCTTGTGGCGGCGACCGCCACGGTGGGCGCGTTTCTTTTTCTCAGTGGAATTACTTGACGGCAAAACCGTCAAGCACACTGGTTTTTTTTCGTCTTGATTTTTATTTTCTTTAGTTTTATTGTTGCTGCTTTTGCCGCTCCGGCCCCTTCCGCCTCGTCCTTTTCCATGTCGGCCTTTTCCATTGGAACTGCGGCGCGAACCACCCTTGCTGTAGTCAGGGCCTTCTCCGAGGTCTTCGGGCAGTGGGCGCTTTTCGATGGTCTTGTCCAGGAAATGCTCGATGTCCTTGAACAGCGGGATGTCCTTCTCATTGACCAAGGTGATGGCTACGCCGTCGCGCTCGGCACGTGCGGTGCGGCCTATGCGGTGTACATAGTCTTCGGCATCGTGGGGCACATCGAAGTTCATCACCATGAGAATGTCGTCGATGTCGATGCCGCGGGCCACGATATCAGTAGCCACGAGCACGTCGACCTGTCCGGCCTTGAAGCGATACATCACGTCGTCGCGCTCGGCCTGGGTGAGGTCGCTGTGCATGGCTGCACAGTTGATGTTCATGTGACGCAGTTCGCGGTTGATCTCCTTCACGCGGTCTTTCTTGCCGCAGAAGATGATGACGCGCTGCAGGTCGCCACCTCGGAACAGGTGCTGGATGATTTTCAGCTTCTGCGGGTCATAGCATACGTAGGCACTCTGCTGAATCTTCTCGGCGGGCTTGCTCACAGCAATCTTCACCTCCACAGGGTTGTGGAGCAGCGAGACGGCCAACTGGCGTATCTGGTCTGGCATCGTAGCCGAGAACATCACCTTCTGGCAGTCCTTTGGCAGCAGCGAGTTAATCTGCATGATGTCTTCCGAGAATCCCATGTCGAGCATGCGGTCGGCTTCGTCGAGCACGAAGAACGAGGTGCGCGAGAGGTCGAGTGTGCCCACCTTCAGATGACTGAGCAGCCGACCCGGCGTGGCTATGACAACGGGGGCGCCACTGCGCAGGCCCTTCGTCTCCTGGTCGAAGCGCGTACCGTCGTTGCCACCATAGACTGCGATGGAGTTTACCTCTGGCAGGTAATAGCTAAAGCCCTGCATGGCTTGGTCTATCTGCTGAGCCAGCTCACGGGTAGGAGCCATGATGACACAGTTGATGGCATCATCGGGATAGCAAGGGTGGGGAGTTGACGACTGCTCCTCGCCAAGGCCGTCGTCGAGCATGGAGAGAATGGGCAACAGGTATGCAGCCGTCTTTCCGGTACCTGTCTGTGCTACGCCGAGCACGTCGTAGCCGTCGAGTATCTCAGGGATGCACTTCTCTTGAATAGGAGTCATCTCCTCGAAGTGCATGTCATAGAGCGCGTCGAGAATATTGTCGTTAAGATATGTTTCTTCAAATTTCATTTCCTGATAGCGGTAGTAAATTGTTCACTTTTCACTTTTCCCTTCTCACTTCTCCCTTCTCACTTTTCCCTTCTCCCTTAGTTAGGTGCTTGCCTATAGCAGAAGTAGGCGATGAAAATATAGAGTATGTTTGGAATCCACGCAGCAAGCATGGCTGGCGTACCCGCATTGATGGCAAAGGTTGCGCTGATGGTCTGCAGCAGAATGTAGGTAAACGAGAGTGCCAGACCTATACCCAGGTATAATCCCATTCCGCCTTTTCGCTTTCGTGACGACAACGAGGCACCGATGAGAGTAAGGATGAACGATGCGAATGAGGTAGCAATACGTTTATGGTATTCGACCTCATATTGTACCACATTACTGGAGCCGCGATTCTTCTGTTTGGTAATGTAACGAAGCAGTTCGGGCGACGTGAACGTTTCCTGCTGACCTTTGGAGAAGACCAGATCCATAGGTTCCATGGTAATGAGCGTGTCAATTTCACTGCCAGTTTCAATCTTTTCGCGTAAGCCTTTTAGCGTGCGAATCTTATAGTTGATAGCCTTCCAATGGTATCGCTCATCAGAGATGGTGTCGTACTGGATGACGTTTGCCGTCATGTGGCTGACCAATTTTTTCTTCTCGAACTTGTCGAGCGAGAAACCATAGCCGCGTTTCGATAGGTTGTCGTAGGTCTGGATGTAGGCAATAACGCCTGGGGCCACCTGTAATTGTACATTTGAGGCCGACGTGTTTTTCTTGTTGTTCTTGTAGAGTGACTCGAAATTCTGTCGAACCACATTACCTTGAGGTATGATGTAGGCACCGAGATAAAAGTTTACACCTGCAATGAGCGCAGCCGAGAGCATGTATGGACGAAGCAGACGCTTGAAACTCGTGCCACAGGCCAACATGGCGATAATCTCGCTGTTGCCTGCCAACTTCGAAGTAAAGAAGATGACGGCAATAAAGACGAACAGCGGTGAGAAAAGGTTGGCAAAATAGGGAACGAAGTTAGCGTAGTAGTCGAAGATAATGGCACGCCACGGTGCATGATAGGTCGTAAACTTGGCTAAGTTCTCGTTGAAGTCGAAGACAATAGATATACTGATAATGAGCACGATACTGTATATGTACGTGCCTATGAATTTCTTGATGATGTACCAATCCAGTCGCTTAACGGTCAATAATGCAAAGCATTTACTAAGCCAGCCTGGCATTCTGAGGCGTCTTATGTAGCGTAAGGGATTCAGTCGCTTTATATTCATATACCTATTTTATATTATATACGACGACCAAGGTCTTCGATAACGCTACGCTTCCATTGAGAAAAGTCACCCTGCTCAATATGTGTACGTGCATCAGTAACTAATCGAAGGTAGAATGCAAGATTATGGATAGATGCTATCTGAAGTGCTAGCAACTCCTGAGCCTTAAACAAGTGGTGGAGATAGGCCTTGGTATGGATTCGGTCAATATCGCAGCCGTCGGGATCGATAGGACTGAAATCTTGCTCCCACTTCTTGTTACGCATGTTCATTGTGCCCTGATAGGTAAAGAGCATGGCATTGCGCCCGTTACGGGTAGGCATCACGCAGTCGAACATATCAACACCGCGCTCTATGGCTTCGAGAATATTTTGCGGAGTGCCTACTCCCATGAGGTATCGCGGACGGTCTTTCGGCAAAATGGCGTTTACCACTTCAATCATCTCGTACATCACTTCAGTAGGTTCACCCACGGCAAGTCCACCAATTGCGTTGCCTTCAGCACCCTTGTCGGCCACATGTTTAGCAGCCTCTTGGCGAAGATCCTTGAAGGTACAGCCCTGCACGATGGGGAACAGCGCCTGATGATGACCGTAAAGCGGTTCTGTATCGTTGAAGCGTTTGATGCAGCGATCCAGCCAGCGTTGGGTCAGTCCGAGTGACTTCTTAGCATACTGGTAGTCGCTCTGTCCCGGCGGACATTCGTCGAGTGCCATCATAATATCGGCACCGATGATGCGCTCCGTGTCCATTACGTTCTCAGGTGTGAAGATGTGCTTTGAACCGTCGATGTGGCTGCGGAATTCGCAGCCTTCCTCGCGCAACTTACGGATGCTGGTAAGCGAGAATACCTGAAAGCCTCCAGAATCGGTCAGGATGGGACGGTCCCAGGTGTTGAACTTGTGCAGTCCACCAGCCTTTCGTAGCGTGTCAAGTCCAGGACGCAGGTACAGATGATAGGTGTTGCCCAAGATGATCTGGGCCTTCACCTGTTCGCGCAATTCGCTGAAATGTACTCCTTTCACGCTACCGCAGGTGCCTACGGGCATGAAGATGGGCGTGCGTATCTGTCCGTGGTCTGTAGTAATCAGACCAGCTCGTGCATCGCTGTATGGGTCGGTATGTTGCAGTTCGAAAGTCACGAAGCCCCCCCTTCTGCTCCCGAGGGAGCCGTATCCTCTGTGATGGTGAAATCCGTTGGGTTCTTCACCAGTTCATTCGTCAATGCGAAGTCCCAAACGTCCTGAACATTCTCGACATAGTGGAAGGTGACCCCCTTCAGGTACATCTCAGGAATTTCAAGGATGTCCTTTTCATTCTCCTGGCACATCACAATGTCTGTAATGCCTGCACGCTTGGCGGCAAGGATCTTCTCCTTAATGCCGCCCACGGGCAGCACTTTTCCACGAAGGGTAATCTCGCCAGTCATGGCCGTATTCTTACGGACTTTACGCTGCGTGAGAGCAGAAGCTATCGACGTGGCGATGGTGATACCTGCAGAAGGGCCGTCCTTTGGCGTAGCACCCTCAGGTACGTGGATATGTATGTTCCAGTTGTCAAAGATGCGATAGTCGATGCCCAAGGTGTCGGCATGTGCCTTTACATATTCCAAAGCCAATACTGCGCTTTCCTTCATCACGTCGCCCAGATTGCCGGTAAGTGTCAACTTCTGTCCCTTGCCCTTCGAGAGCGAGGTCTCGATGAAGAGGATCTCACCGCCCACGCTGGTCCATGCGAGGCCAGTGACCACGCCTGCGTAGTCGTTGCCCTGGTAGATGTCGCGATAGAAGGGCGGCTTGCCAAGCAGGTCTTCGAGCGACGAGGGTGTGATTTTCATGTCCACGGGCTCGATGCCGTTCAGTTGGCGCTTGAAGGCCAGTTTGCGCAGGGCCTTGTTGATTTGCTTCTCCAACTGCCGCACACCGCTCTCGCGGGTGTACTGCTCGATGACCTTCTCTATGGCGGCTTTGTTGAACGTGGGCTTAGGCTTCACGGTGTTCAGACCGGTGTTGTCCAGTTCACGTGGGATGAGGTGGCGCTTGGCAATCTCAATTTTCTCCTCGGTGATATAGCCGCTCAGTTCGATGATCTCCATTCGGTCGAGTAGGGGCTTGGGGATGTTGGAGAGATTGTTGGCAGTAGCGATGAAGAGTACCTTCGACAGGTCGTAGTCCACGTCTAAGTAGTTGTCGTGAAAGGCGGTGTTCTGTTCTGGGTCGAGCACTTCGAGCAATGCCGAGGCCGGGTCGCCGTTGACGGTAGCCTGTGTCACCTTGTCAATCTCGTCGAGAATGAAGACTGGGTTTGACGAACCAGCCTTCTGTATTGACTTGATGATGCGTCCGGGCATAGCTCCGATATAGGTGCGGCGGTGTCCGCGAATCTCTGCTTCATCATGCAGACCGCCAAGCGACATGCGAACATACTTGCGTTTCATTGCCTCGGCGATAGACTTACCCAACGATGTCTTTCCCACGCCCGGAGGGCCATAGAGGCAGATAATGGGACTCTTCAGGTCTCCGCGTAGCGATAGTACAGCCATGTGCTCCAGGATGCGCTCTTTCACTTTCTCCATGCCATAGTGGTCGTGGTCGAGTATTTTCTGGGCACGGGCCAGATTCAAGTCGTCTTTCGTATATTCGCCCCAAGGCAATCCGACAAATGTCTGAAGATAGTTTAACTGTACGTTGAAGTCAGGCGACTGAGGGTTCAGGTTGTCTAACTTGTCAAGCTCCTTGAAGAAGACTCGGCCCACTTCTTCCGACCATAGTTTAGTCTGTGCTTTCTCAAACAGCTGCTGCTTCTCGGGTGACGACTCTCCTGCAATCTCTGCCTGAAGGTTCTTGATTTGCTGCTGCAGGAAGTAGTTCTTCTGTTGCTCGTCAATGTCCTCACGCGTCTTGTTGCGTATGTCGGCCTTCAGTGTCTGCAGGTTGATTTCGCGGTTCAGTGCCTTCATAGTGCCAAAAAGACGCTCTTTCATGCTTTCCACGCTGAGCAGGCGCATCTTCTCCTTGATGCCGAATGGCATGTTCGAGCATACAAAGTTCAAGGCCATTACATCGTTATGGATATTACTGATGGCGAAAGTAGCCTCATCGGGGATTTCCTCGCTGACGTTGATATACTCATTGGTCATGCGGCGAAGATCGTCCATTGCTGTCTTCCACTCACGGTCATGCTTCTCGGGGAATATCTCAGGAACCGACGTAGCCGTACCTGTCAGGTAGGGACGTGTGGCTGTGATTCCCGTCAGCAGTAGCCTGCCCAGTCCTTGAAGGATGACGGTAATGCTGCCGTTTGGAAGCGTGAGCTGCTTCACCACACGGGCATAGACACCATATTCGTAAAGGTCGTCTTTCTCTGGATCGTCAACTTCTGGATCGCGCTGACAGACAATGCCTATGATAGTGCCTCGTTTCTCGGCTCGTTTGACAAGTGTCATGCTCGATTCACGGCCTATAAGTATGGGCGATACCACACCGGGAAAGAGCACAAGATTTCTCACAGGGAGGATAGGTAGTTCGGTTGGTGTTTCAATATCAGTTAAATCCTTGAAATCACCTTCAATATCGGCAATCATTGAGAATGCCTTGTTATTCTCATTGTTCATTTTTTTTCTTCTGTCAATACTTTTTGGGCTGCAAAGTTAATAAATAAAGATGAATAACAGAAATGTTTTGGGAAGATTAACGCAAATAAACTCGATGACTTGTCATAGATTGCTTCTGTCTTATTTAAATAAGACACGCGGAAGACGTTTTGACTGTTCGAGAAAGCGCTACACAGTTTCAACAGGCTCTTAAAATTGCTTAAATGTTTTGTTGGACGCAAAAAAAGTAGTACTTTTGTGGGCTGAAAGAAAACGGGCGAAACGCGTCAGCGGGCCCGAAAATGGCCTTTATGGCGATTTTACGTGCATGGCCCAGTAGTGAATTGTAAATCTGAAAATTGAAAATTAACAGTGGATCAGACGTTTGACAACGACAGAATTTTGAAGATTAACATTGAGGAAGAGATGAAGTCGTCGTACATCGACTATTCGATGTCCGTTATTGTGGCTCGTGCCCTTCCCGATGTTCGTGACGGATTCAAGCCGGTACACCGCCGTATATTATATGGTATGATGGGTATCGGCAATACCAGCGACAAGCCGCACAAGAAGTGTGCCCGCGTGGTGGGTGAGGTGCTCGGTAAGTACCATCCCCATGGCGATTCTTCGGTCTATGGTGCACTCGTTCGTATGGGACAGGACTGGAACATGCGCTATATGCTTGTTGATGGTCAGGGAAACTTCGGTAGTGTCGATGGTGACTCTCCTGCCGCCATGCGTTACACCGAGTGCCGCCTCTCTAAGATGGGCGAGCACATCATGGACGACCTGGACAAGGAAACCGTTGATATGGACCCGAATTTCGACAACACGCTCTTGGAACCGAGTGTCATGCCGACAAAGGTACCCAATCTTCTGGTAAATGGTGGTAATGGTATTGCCGTGGGTATGGCAACGAACATGCCGACGCATAACCTTTCAGAGGTTATCGACGGCTGCTGTGCCTATATCGATAATCCAGACATTGACACTGAGGGACTGATGGAATTTATTCCTGGTCCTGACTTCCCTACGGGAGCCTATATCTATGGCTTGCAGGGAGTGCGTGATGCCTACGAGACTGGCCGTGGTCGCATTGTGATGCGTGCCAAGGCCGAAATTGAGGCTGGTGACACCCACGACAAGATTGTGGTCACAGAGATTCCATACGGTGTGAACAAGGCCGACCTCGTAGCATATATTGCCGACTTGGCTACACAGCACAAGATTGAGGGTATAGCCAATGTAAATGATGAGTCGGGCCGTCAGGGCATGCGTATCGTGGTCGACGTGAAGCGTGATGCCAATGCTAATGTTATCCTGAATAAACTATTCAAGATGACAGCCCTACAAAGCTCATTTTCAGTGAATAACATTGCGCTCGTTCCTATTAAGACGGGTGATGGCGTTCGTTTGCGTCCTCGTCTGCTCACGCTGAAAGAGTGCATTCGCTACTTCATTGACCATCGTCACGACGTAACCATCCGTCGCACACAGTACGACCTTAAGAAAGCTCGTGAACGTGCCCACATCTTGGAGGGCTTGATCATCGCCGTGAACAATATTGACGAGGTGGTTCACATCATACGACAGTCGGCTACACCGAGTGATGCCCAGCGCAACTTGGAGAAGCGCTTCGAACTGGACGAGGCACAGTCGAAAGCTATCGTAGACATGCGCCTGTCGCAGCTTACCGGCCTGCGTGTCGACCAGTTGCATCAGGAGTACGACGACCTGCAGAAACTCATTGCCGACCTTGAGGAAATCCTGAATAATCCCGAACGTTGTAAGGAGGTGATGAAACAGGATTTGCTCGAAGTGAAGGAAAAGTATGGCGATGAGCGCAAGACTGAGATCATTCCCTTCGACCATGAATTTAACGCCGAGGACTTCTACCCCGATGATCCCGTTGTAATCACTATCTCGCACATGGGGTACATCAAGCGCACTTCGCTCAGCGAATTCCATGCTCAAGGCCGTGGTGGCATGGGTGCCAAGGGTGCACGACACCGCGACAACGATTTCACAGAATATATCTATCCTGCCACGATGCACAACACGCTGCTCTTCTTCACGCAGAAAGGCCGTTGCTACTGGCAGAAGTGCTACGAGATACCCGAGGGTGACAAGAATTCGAAGGGACGTGCTATCCAGAACATGCTGAACATTGAGCCAGACGACCAAATCAATGCTGTGTTGCGCATCAAGAAGTTCGACGATCCTGACTTCCTCCGTACCCACTTTGTGGTGTTCGCAACGAAGCAGGGCTTGGTAAAGAAGACCAGTCTTGAGGCCTATAAGAACCAGCGAGCCATTGGTGTGAAGGCCATCAATATCAACGAGGGCGATGAGGTGGTGAGCGTGCGTCTGACCAACGGAAAGAACGAGCTTATCCTGGCCAACAGGAACGGCCGTGCCGTGCGCTTCCATGAGGACGAGATTCGTCCAATGGGTCGTGTTTCTACGGGTGTCATCGGTATGCGCCTTGATGGCGGCGACGACGAGGTCGTAGGCATGATTTGTGTGAACGATCTGGAGAACGAGACTGTGATGGTGGTCAGCGAGAACGGCTATGGCAAACGCTCGCTTATCGTTGAACAGGAAGGCGACGAGATGAAGGACGTCTATCGCAAGACGGCTCGTGGTGCCAAGGGTGTGAAGACACTTAATGTTACTGAGAAGACAGGGCGCTTGGTTGCCATTAAGATTGTGACCGACGAGAACGACTTGATGATTATCAATAAGAGTGGCATTCTTATCCGCCTGAATGTGAGCGAGGTGCGTGTCACCGGACGTGCCACCCAGGGTGTCCGGCTTATCAACCTCACGAAGAAAAATGACACCATTGCCAGCGTCTGCAAGGTGATGACAGAACCTGTGGAAGAACTTGCCGAGTCTGCCGAAAGTTCGGAGGAGGACAGCGAGGCCATAGAAAATACCGAGTTCATTGACTTCTCGACAATGGACAATAATGAACAGGAATAATTGTTAAACCAATAAAAATCAAAAACGTATGAGAAAAATCATGATGATGGCCCTGATGGCAGCAGCTGCCACCACCGCCTTTGCCCAGGATGACCTGGTGAAAGAAGCAAAGTCCCTTTGTGGAAAAGGTGAGTTTGACAAGGCTGCCGAAGTACTGGCACCTGCCCTCACGTCTGCCGCCACAACTGACAAGGCTAAGGCTTGGAACCAGATGGTTGATATACAATATGGTAAGTTTACGGCCATTCAGACCACTGATATGGAAAACAAGGTGAAGCAGATTCAGGCTCCCTATGATACACTGGGCATGCACAAGGCTTGTGCAGAGTCTTTCCTTGCTGCCTTGAAGTGTGACGAGTTCGACCGCCAGCCTAACGAAAAGGGAAAAGTGAAGATTCGTTTCCGTCAGGCCAACCAGCAGCGAATGCAGAACGTACGCCTCTCGCTGATTAATGCAGGTCAGTATATGTATAAGGTAAAGGATATGCCCACTGCCTTCAAATACTGGTCATTGTATGTAGACAGTTCCAAGGATCCTTTCTTTGAGGGTATTGACATGACACAGGATCAGTATCGTTCTGAAATTGCATATTATGCAGCCCTGGCTGCATACTTCCAGAAAGATTATCCTAATGCAGAAAAGTATGCTGACATCGCTGCACAGGATCCTGAGAAGGCCAACGATGCCAATGAGATCCTGCTCTTCGCTGCTAAGGAGAACATGAAGACACCTGCTGACTCGGCTGCTTATTTGAAGCGTATCAAGGACCTACACCAAGCTAAACCCGAAGAGGAGCGCTACTTCAACCTGCTGATGGACTACTATACGCACAAGAACGACATGAACGCCTTGAAGGCTTGGGCTGAAGAAGAGATTGCTATGAACTCGCAAAATAAGATGGCATGGGCTTTGAAAGGTGAAGTCCAGATGAACAACAGCGAGTGGGATGCTGCTGTAGAGTCCTATAAGAAGGCTATCGAGGTCGATCCTGAGTTCGTGCAGTGTGTGTTCAACGCCGGTGTCTGTCTCAACTCCAAGGCTATCGCCCTGAACGACCAGCTGGCTGACAAGAAGACTGGTGGTTTGACAAAGGATAATGCCGAGAAAGTGAAGAGTGTGCTGCGTGATGCACAGGGCTTCCTTGAGCGTGCTCGTGAGCTCGACGGCGACCAGCTGAAGGTGAAGTGGGCTTATCCCCTCTATCGAATCTATTACTCTCTGCAGATGAAGGACAAGATGGCCGAGCTTGAGGCTATCGACCCGTCATTGGCGCAATAACTACTGAATGTGAATGAACAAGAAGCAACACAAACTATATGTTGCCTTGCTTCTCTTCGCTATGATAACACCGTGCTTGACTTGGGCTCAGAAGAAAGAGCTCAGTCAGGCACGGACTTATATAAAGAGCGGCAAGGACTTTGACAAGGCAGAGCAGCTAATGACTGACCTGCTGAAAAAAGATTCGGCCAGTAGGGATAACAAGAAAGTTTATCAGACGTGGTTTGAGGCTGTGCAGAAACAATATAGCGCTGCTAATGATCGTCTGTATCTGAAACAAAAACAGGACACGGCCGCTTTCTTCGAGCTTACGCAAAGGCTATTCAGCGTTGCTGAAAAACTCGATTCCATTGATATGCGACCCGACAAGAAAGGACGCATCGATCTGGAGTACAGGCACAAACATGCCGAACTTCTTAACGACTATCGCTCGAACCTCTATAATGGTGGTAGCTATTTCATCCGTAAAAATGACTTCAAGAAAGCATATAGCATGCTTGAAAGCTATATAGACTGTGCCCATCAGCCGCTCTTTACGTCGTTGAGGTACGACTCCACAGACCTACGTATGCCCGAGGCAGCCTATTGGACAGCTTTTTGCGGATACAAGATGCACGACCCAGTACTTACTTTGCGCTATCGTAATCTTGCCTTGCGCGACTCGTCGAAGGCCAGCTTTACGCTGATGTATGTAGCTGAAGCACGCCTGTGGATGAACGATAACGAACTTTATCTGAAGACACTTGAGGAAGGCTTTGTCCGTTATCCTCAGTTCCATTATTTCTTTCCACGACTTATCGACCAGTACACGCGGGAGGGACAGCTCGAGAAAGCCCTTGCCGCAGCCGACTCAGCACTTGCCGTCAACGATTCGAGCGAGCTGTTCCTCTTTGCCAAGGGAACTATGCTTTTGAGATTGGAGCGTTGGAAGGAGTGTATTGAGTTTAGCCAAAAGCTAATACAGATTAACGATACTCTTGCTGAGCCGCATTTCAACGCAGGTATAGCATTCTTGAACATAGCCGATAAAATGACCAACCCGAAAGAGAAGAAACAGCGGAAAGCTGCCTATCAGCAAGCTCAAACCTATATGGAACGTTATCGGCAACTGGCACCAAAAGAGAAAAACAAATGGGCTCCGGCACTCTATAGAATCTACCTTAACCTGAATCTTGGGCGACAGTTCGACGAGATTGACAAGTTGCTTAAAAGCATGTAATGAGGTCTGTCTTCTGATTTTTTACTGTATATAGGGATGGGGAGGTAAGTAACTATTCAGCGATTGTCATATAGCAGTAGTCCGTGCTTAGAACAAGGCGCGGATAGCAGCGTATGGTGAGTTGTTGTGTTTCTTAGTGGTCTCTACGATTGATAGCAGGTCGAGAAAGGCATCT
>Ga0310695_10004748_pt1 | contig 24612 bp, 6 predicted proteins | sample RumenRJG_04DNA_FD_203882 | JGI IMG/M metagenome (GOLD analysis project Ga0310695, IMG submission 203882) | Bovine rumen microbial communities from Lethbridge, Alberta, Canada - RJG_04 (v2) (version 2) | ecosystem: Host-associated > Mammals > Digestive system > Stomach > Rumen | place: Canada...
TTTGCGCAAAAATTGAAACTTTCCTAGGAAACAATTATCAGCATCTATTCATCAAATTGACATGGAAAATGAGAGTTTTTGAAGAATGTTTACTCTTTGAGTCTAATAAACTAATATCCCGAGTCACCCAAGTCACCATGCAGAATTTCCTGTTTATAGGGATTTCAAGCGAGTCTACCTCACTGAAATGTTAAAACCGCCGAAGTCAGGAAATTACTGGTGCTTTATCTTCCGCATAACGTATATAATAACGAACAGGCAAGCCGTTTATTGCTTGCCTGTCCCGCTATTATTCCGCCTGGTCTTGTCCTGTTCCGTCCCCTGGATTGACAGGAATGTTACCTCCCGACACAGTGATAGTGATGCTATATCCTATGTCCGGATTGTCAGTTGACGTGATGCTAAGGGTTGTTTGACCATTGTCCAACAGGCTTAACAGACCATTCTCGTCCACAGTGGCTACTTGTGTGTCGCTTGATGCCCAGATAACACCTTTTTCTGTTGTGTATGTTGGCGTGAAGATGGGCTCTAGTTTGTAGGTGTTGCCGGCAATGAGCGACTGTGTGATGTCTATACCTCCAAAACTCAGATTGGTGGGATGTACCACCACCATGACGGATGTGTAGGCACTGGTGAATCCAGAGTTGTCGTCGCTGTAGTGCAGTGCGAAGGCATAGTCTCCGTTATGCTCAAAACCTGCACTTGGCGTTACCTCCAGTGTCAGCACGCCACTGGTTTCGTCACCTGTTATCTTGTTGATGGTGAGCGACGGTGTCTCGGCAAGCGATTTACTCTCGAACGTGAATCCTTTGCTGTTGTTCACCAGTTCCGGTATCAGCTTCTTGGGTTCCGCACGGTAACGTATAGTCATCGTGTTGGTTCCATCCACACGGATACAACCGCTACTGTGCTCTGGGATAAACACCAGCGACTGCAATCTCTCAATATCATCATTCTTGTTGCAAGCTGTTGCCAGCAACAGCAGTGTCATGATGGTGAAAAGAATATTCTTGTTCATAATGCACGTTTTTATCTGATTACGATTTTCTTGTTGTTCTGAATGTAAACACCTTTCTTTGTAGGACGACCGTTAAGCTTACGTCCGCTCATGTCATACCAGTCACCCTCGTCCGTGTCTTCCTTACCGTTGATGTTCGTGACCTCGCCCGTGTTAACCAGTTGCATGATGGGGCTATACGACGGACTGGAAGCTGCTTGTCTCAGGTAGAGTACAGCCTTTCCAGCAGGTACTTTCACGTCTTCGCTCTCCTCCTGAATGCTATAGAACTCGTTGTTCTTCAAGAAGTAGTAGCCTGTATCGTAGTGCGTCGGTACAATGACGGGGTCTAAACAGTTCATAGAGCCGTAGTCCTTAAAGTCATCCGTGCTGATAGCACTGCCACTGCTCATACGACGTCCGCAAGCCACGAGGTCGTAAGGTGTGTCATTACCTTCACTGCTAATCAGTACGCCATTGTTGTGCTTGATGATACGTTGTCCGCCCACCGTCAGGTCGTTGTCTGACAGTTCTACAATGGTCACTGCGGCATTGTCTCGTTCACGAACGATATAAACCGATACACCATCCGGAACATAGACATCCACACCACTCGAGAAGGTCCAGTAGCGGTTCTTTGCCGTCACTGTAGTCATTATCTTACCTGCCTTGAAGCTTTCCGACAGACTGGGCATCAGTGCGTAGTCGTCAAGTTGGGCTAGGGTAGTATGCACGGTGACTGATGCAGGGATGGCATCCTCTGCTATCTCCAGAGGCTCCTCCGTGTCAGGCAGGTAGACATCCGTCAGGTTCGGCACGTTGGCAAAGGCGTTGGCAGAAATACCAACTACAGTGTAGGTTTTTCCGTTCGAGGTGAAGGTAGTAGGAATAGTTACGCTGGTGGTATGTTCCAGTTGTTCCTCTGTTCCTTCGAAGCCCGAAACCTTTACCTCGTCGCTACCTTCCTCTGTTGGAGTGTATGTAATCGGTTTTTCGTCCGGATGTTCAGGATTGTCATCCCCGTGAATCTCCTCACGAGTGATGGTGAACGCCTTGATGACCGTACCCTTATAGTTGTTCTGTCCAACTACGACAATCTGGTAGGTTCCCTCTTCCGTACCACCTTCGTTGGTTACGGTATAGTCGTCCTCTGTCATGAGGATACCGTCTGCCACGGTCACTTTCGGTTTCTGTACCTTTTCGTTATAGATAAAGGAGGTCTTGTCGAGGGTCACCATTGCGTCAGTCAGCGTCTTCGGGTGGATGACGAAGGTCTTCACCTGTTCACCGGTATAGTCGCCCACACCCTTGACAGTAACCGTTGCCGTACCGGCATTCACGTTATTGTTGTATAATAAGGTATAGTCCGTTCCTTCGCTCAGTGTCCTGTCTTCCATCTTCACGGTGACGTTAGGCTTGTGCTCTGTACCATCGAAGGTGTATTCGCTGGTTTCCAGTGTGACTACAAAGATGTTCACACCACTGCTCAGAATGGTGAATTTCACAGAAGCCTCGTCCTTATAGTTGCCTATGCCTTCCACCTTTACCTCATATTCGCCAGCTTCCGTACCACCTTCGTTGGTCACGGTATAGTCAGTGCTCTCTACCATGATCTTGGCTCCGTCCTTCACACTTACTGCAGGCTTCTGAACGCTACCATTATAGTAGAAGTAGTCGGGTGTCAGTGTTATCATTCCTGAGGTTACAGGCTTTGGTGTAATCTCGAAGGTGGTTGATGCCGAACCCATATAGTTCTTCTCACCAGTGACGGTTATCGTTACTGTGCCTACGTTGATGTTCGGAGAAATCGTGGTGGTGAAGCTGGTGGATGGTATGATATGTGAACCGACAGCTACTTCACGTACTCCAGGATTCTTTTCTGTACCGTCATATACGTAGCTCTGCAACTGGTAGAGCGTTACATGGGCATCGTTGATGCTCATCGGGTTGATGTCATATTGACGTACCACGGTTCCTGTGTAATTGTTCCTACCTGTTACCATCACATTGTAGGTGCCCTTGTTCAGACCACCCTCGTTGGTAATGTAGTAGTCGTTCGACGTCAGTGCCGTTCCGTCGCTGACGGTTACTGTAGGCATCTGTAACAGTCCGTTATAGGTAAACGTGGTGGTGCTCAGGGTGACCATTGCGTCGCTCAGCTCCTTAGGTTTGATGAGGAAAGTCTTGTTCCTGCTGCCATCGTATTCACCCAGACCTCTTACCGTTACCGTTGCCATACCAACGTTCACATTGTCAGTGTATGCTACCGTATAGTTGACGCCTGGAGTCAGTGTGGTCTCACCGTCCTTGACGGTTACCTCTGGCTGTTGCTCACTACCGTTATAGGTTACACTCTCTGTACTTAGCGTAACCTCGAAGTTGCCTACTTTCTTGGGATTGATGACATATGACTTGCTGGCAGTACCCTTGTAGTTACCCTTACCGGTGATGATCACGTCGTATGAACCAACGGTCTTTCCGCCATTGTTCAGCAGGGTATAGTCAGTATCAAGTACCAATGTGGTCTCTCCGTCTCGAACAATTACCTCTGGTTTCTGAATCTCCCCATTATAGGTGTATTCATAGTTGCTCAGTGTAATCATGCTGTTTTCTACAGCCTTCGGTTCGATATCGAAGGTCACCGTCTTGGTATCCTTGAAGTTGCCCTGACCGGTCACGGTCACTGAGGCTGTTCCTGCATTCACATTGTCACCATAACTGGTCGTGTAGCCTTGCGTCGGTACGTTGATGTTACCTACGGTTAACTCACGGACACCAGGCTTCTTCTGCAGTCCTTCGTAAACATAGCTCTGCAATTGGTACAGCGTTACCGTAGCCTCGGCAATGCTCAGCGGAGTGATGGTGAACGTCTTGTCTATCTGTCCGCTGTAATTACCCTGACCGCTCACGATGACATGGTAAGTACCTTGGTTGGTACCACCATTGTTGGTAATCACATAGTCGTCCTTCGTCATCATGTCACCATCGCTGACGCTTACCTCAGGTTTCTGTATGAGGGTGTTATAGATGAAGCTGGTTTCCGATAGCGTTACCATAGCTTCCTCGAGCGGTTTCGCCGTGATGGTGAAGGTTGCCGTCTTGGTGCCGGCATAGTTACCCTTACCCGTTACGGTTACTGTTGCTGTTCCTACATTCACATTATTGGTGTAGGCCACCTCATAGTCCTTGTTGTTGGTCAGTGTCTTTGTTCCGTCCGTCACGGTTACTGTTGGAGTCTGTGCACTGCCATTATATTGTACACTTGTGTTGCTTATCGAGATGGTGAAGTTGGTAGTACCGTCTTTCTCCACGATGCTGTATGATCTTGAAGCTTCGCTGGCGTAGTTGCCCATACCAGCAACGGTCACACTGTAGGTGCCAACACTTGTACCTCCATCGTTGGTCAGTGCGTAGTCAGTACCTAAGGTCAGTGTCTTGGTCCCCTCCTTCACCGTTACTGATGGCTTCTGAACCTCTCCGTTATAGACAAGGTTCTCACTGCTCAGTACTATCATGTCGCTGGTAATCGGTTTGCCTGTGATGGTGAAGTCCACCGTCTTGGCATCCTTGAAGTTGCCCTTACCGGTTACCGTTACCGTTGCAGTACCTACGTTCGTGTTCTCACCGTAGCTTACATCATAGCCTGTGGTGGGCACAGTGATGTCGCCTGCCATGACCTCACGAACACCAGGTTTCTTAGCTGTACCATCGTAGACGTAGCTTTGCAGCTGATAGAGAGTCACGTTGGCATCAGCAATGCTCAGTGGTGTGATAGCATAGGTCTGGGTTACCGTTCCAGTGTAGTTGCCTTTACCCGTTACCTTCACTTCATGGTTGTCACCCACATTGATGCCACCATTGTTCAGTATCGTGTAGTCATTGTCCGTTATGATGGAAACATTGGCGGCATTCTTATCCTCCACAGTTACCTCTGGCTTCTGTGCTAGACTGTTGAATACAAAGGTGGTAGTCGAGAGTGTTACCATCGCTCCTGTCAGTGTCTTCGGTGTGATGGTGAAGTTCTTGCTCACCGTACCCGCATAACTGCCAATACCAGTCACGATGACAGATGCCGAACCCACATTCTTGTTGTTGCTGTATGCTACTGTGTAGTGCGTACCCTTGGTCAGTACTGTTGCTGGTGTCGTACTGTTATCCATGACGGTGATGTCCGGTTCTTGCTCACTGCCATTGTAGGTCACACTGGCAATGTCACTCACGTTGAATACCGAAGCCCCCTTCGTGATGATGTTGAATGTTCTGGAGGCTGTTCCCGTGTAATTTCCTTTACCTGTGATGGTCAGACTGTAGGTCCCGACCTCCTTGCCACCATCGTTGGTCAGTGTATAGTCCGTATTCTCTGTCAGCGTCTTTGAACCATCCTTTACAGTTACGGTAGGCTTGATGATGCTACCTGTGTAGATCAGATTTTCACTGCTCAGGAGAATCATCTCTTTGTTCACGGTCTTTGGCGTGATGGTGTAGCTTGTGGTGGTAGCCCCCGTGTAGTTCCCTTTACCAGTGATGGTCATCGTCTTCTTACCGATATTGATGATATCGTCGGGGTAGGCTACTGTATAGCCTGTAGTCGGAACCACCAGTGTTCCCACCTTCACCTCTTTCACCGTAGGCTTCTTCTCGTTGCCGTCATAGACATAGCTTGTCAGCTCGTTCAGCGTCACGGAGGCGTCGTCTAGGCTCAGCATTCCGATGGTGTAATTCTTCGTTATCTCACCCGTATAGTTACCGATACCTCTGATGGTGACCGTCTTCGTACCCTGGCTGATGGCGTCGGTAGGATAGGTCACCGTATAGTGCGTGTTTTGTGTCAGTGGCATGTTGTTGTCTGTATCTGTCACGCTGACTACAGGTTTCTGTTCACTACCGCTATAGATGAACGATGTCGATGAGAGTGCTACCATACCGTCTGTCAGAGGCTTCGGGTTGATGGTGAAGTTGACAGAGCGTGTTCCGCTGTAATTGCCCTTACCCGTAATAGTAGCAGTGGCTGTACCCACATTGATGTTGTCCGTATAGGCCACCTCATAGTCCGTACCCAGTGTCAGGATGGTTGTTGTGCCCGCCTTCTTCACGGTTACCGTTGGGGTCAGTGGCATACCAGTGTAGGTCTGTGGCACCGTCAACTCGTCAACCGAAAATCCTGCAGACCCCTTGGTGATAATGCTATACTGCTTCTTGGCCGTTCCCTTGTAGTTGCCCTGACCGGTGATAGTCACTTCATAGGATCCCACTTCCGTTCCACCGGCATTTGTCAATGTGTAATCTGTTGTCAGTGCCAGTGTCTTGTTACCGTCCTTCACAGTAACCTCTGGCTTCAATACATTGCCAGTATATTCCAGATTCTCACTGCTCAGGTAAATCATGTCGCTGGTCACTGGCTTCTGCTCAATGCTGAAGGTCGTGGTATTGCCGTCCTTGAAGTTCGTACCCGTCTTGGCAGTAACACTCACCGTAGCGGTTCCTACGTTGGTGTTGCTATTGTAAGCCACATTATAAGCCGTTGCAGGCACTACCAGTTCACCCACCTTCACCAGTTGTACGGCAGGTGTCTTTGCAGCACCGTCATAGACATAGCTCGACAGTGTTGCCAGTGTGATACTGGCTGTCGACAGACTCAGTTGACTGATGGTGAACGTCTTGTCAATCGAACCTTTGTAGTTGTTCTGTCCGTTGACAACCACATGATAGGTACCCACATTGGTGCCACCCTCATTGGTAATCACATAGTCGTTGCTCGTGATGATCGGATTAGTGCCGTTCAGGTCAGTCATGGTGAGCGTAGGCTTCTGTACGTTACCATTATAGGTGAAGTCCGTAGCCGACAGTGTCAGCATATCGTCTTCCAGACTCTTCGGCTGGATGGTAAACGTCTGGCTCTTCACAAAGGTGTAGCCGTTCTTACCCGTCACTGTTACCACTGCCGTACCGGCATTGATGTTGTTCAGGTAGGCAACGGAGTAGTAGTTGCTGCTTAGCGTGTTGTCTCCCTCCTTCACCACAGGAGTAGGCTCCTGAACCGTTCCGTTGTACGTCACATCGGCAATGGCATTGATAGAGAATCCACTGGCGTCATTGGCAACAATCGTATACGACTTCGAGGCCGTACCCGTGTAGTTGCCCTTACCGGTAATCGTCACGCTATACGTGCCGATTCCGATACCACCCTCGTTCGTCAGTGTGTAGTCGGTATCCAACGTCATTGGCAGCGTTCCGTTCTTCACCGTCACCGTCGCGGGCTTGTGCAGCGTTCCGTCGTAGTTGAACGTCGTCTCACTGATGGCAATCATGTCGCTGTTCACCGTCTTCGGCGTAATCGTGAAGGTTGTCGGGGCCGTTCCCGAACAGTTACCCTTACCCGTCACCGTCACCATAGCCTCACCGACATTGACGTTGTTGCTGTAGCTCACGGTATAGTTGTCGGCAGGAATCACCGTCGACCCTACCTTCACCTCGCTCACACCAGGCGTCTTCGCCGTACCGTCATATACATAGCTGTCCAGACGATTCAGGACAACGGTTGCGTCATCTAGACTCTGTCCTCCGATGGTATACTTCGGAGTAGGAGTTACTACATCCTTGTAATTGCCAATACCCGTGATGGTCACATCATAAGTTCCGTTGGCAATACCACCGTCGTTCACCAGCGTATAGTCCATGTTTAGCATCAGTGTCTTGCTTGTTCCGTCCTTCACCGTTACCGTTGGCTTCTGTGTCGTACCGGTATAACTGAACGAAGCTGGTGACAGGGTGACCGTAATATCTGTAGCATTCAGCGACTTCGGCGTGATGGTGAAGTACACCGTCTGCGTGCCACTATAGTTTCCCTTACCCGTTACAGTCACCGTAGCCGTACCTGCATTGATGTTGTTGCTGTATTCTGCCGTATAGTCGGTACCAAGTATCAAAGCAGGAGTTGTAGTACCAGCCTTATATACCGTCAATGCGGGTGTTAAGGCGGTACCAGTATAGGTCTGTTCAGGAATATCTACTACGGTAAATCCCGTAGCACCTGCTCCTACGATACTATACTGCTTCGTCACCTGTCCGCTATAGTTACCTTCATCAGTAGCTGTCAATGTCACCTCATAGTTACCCACGGCACTATGTGGTGGGTTCGACAACGTATAGTCTGTAGACTTGATGATATCCGTTGTTCCGTTCTTATCCTCGATGGTCACATCAGGGATCTGATTGCTACCCGTATAGGTCAGGTTCTGGTTCGCAATCTTGATCATATCGCTGACAAGCGGTTTCTTGTCAATCGTATATTGAACCGTCCTCGAATCCTTGTAGTTACCCGTACCCGTCACCGTGACATTCTTCGCACCCTGATTGGTATAGTCTGCATCCGGCCAGCTTAACGTGTAGTCTGTCGTTGATGTTAAAAGGTGTCCGTTGGCATATACAGAACGAACGGTAGGCTTCTGCACAACACCATTATAAACTATGTTATTATATGACAGGGCCACCTCAGCAGCAGTAATGGACATCGGATAAATGGTGTATGTCTGACTGCCTGAGCCAGAGTAGTTACCCGTCGATGTAGCTGTCACCGTCACGGTATAGTCTCCTGCATTGATATTACCGTCATTGCTGATGGTGTAGTCGTTGGTAGTGATAACGGATGGTGTACCGTCACTTACCGTTACCGTTGGCTTCTGAATGTTTCCATTGTAGGTAAAGGTTATTGGAGCCAGTGCTACCATATCGTTCGTCATTGCCTTCTTGGCAATGGTAAATGTCTTCGTCTGTATAAAGTCGTAGTTGCCCTTACCTGTCACCGTAATGGTAGCCGTTCCGGCATTGATATTGTCACTATAGGCTACCATGTAGTCCGTATTCAGCGTCAACGTGTTGTCGCCTTTCTTCACCGTAACCACCGGTTTGTGCTCAGCACCGTTGTAGGTATAGGTGGCTTCTGGCAGTGTAATGGTCACATCCGAAGCACCCACAATGGTATATTTCTTGGAAACAGTTCCTGTATAGTTGCCTATACCCGTAATCGTAACTGCCTTCTCGCCTGGAGCCGTATGGTCTGAGGTATAGCTCACAGTATAGTCTGTACCCTTAGTCAGCTTCTTACTTGTAAACGTAGATGGCAATGCTTCGTCCATCACGGTTTCTTCAGGTTCTTTCGGACTTCCATCATAGGCTATACTGGTGTATGCCAGCGTTACCATATCGTCAGTCAGTGGTTTGGGCTGAATGACGAATGTCGTGGAAGCAGAACCCGAGAACGTACTCGTACCCTCAGGAGAAACTGTCACAGTAGGATGCTCCGTCCCGGTTGCCGTCGTGGTTTCCACATTAACATTATAATCATAGCTTACCGTATATCCCGAGGTATACACCTGTCCTCCTACCGTCACTTTCTGTACGGCAGGTTCCTTGGCTTTTCCGTCATATACTGGGTTTGCCAGTGGATAGAGCGTAATCACGGCATCAGTCAGTGCCTTGGCAGTGATAGAGTAGGTGGGTGAATCCATCGTACCCGAGAAGTTTCCGATACCCGTTATGGTTGCCTTGTTGCCTGTACTTACATTGACTGCACCCGGGTTGTTCAGCGTATAGTCCGTACCTTCCACCAATGTTACATCCGTTGGCGAAGTATCACCAGTCTTGGTGTATGTATACGTCACTGTCACGTTTGGTTTCTGCACATTGCCGTTATAATCGAAGCTTGTGGCAGACAAATTGATTGTAATGCCGTTCACTGAGGTCATCGGCCTTGCTGCAATCTCATAGGTCTTGGTCTCCACGAAGTCGTAACCGTTCTTTCCTATCACGTTGACCGTTGCCGTACCCTTGTTGACGTTGTTGTTATATACGAGCGTATAGTCCGTATCTTCCGTCAGGTTGATGGCACTTGTACCAGAACCCTTCGTAACGGTGATGTTTCTTGTGATTGGATTACCCGTATAGGTCAAGTTGTCAGTTCCTGCCATTGTAATGTTGACATCCGACTGGTTGTTCGAAGCGATGCTGTATGATAGGTTCACAGTTCCTTGGTTATTGGGCTCCTTACCCGTTACCGTAACTGTATATACACCCACATCCTTACTTTCAGGATAGACAACATCGATATCATCGGATGTAATGGTATAGCCACTTACTGCCTGGACTGTGGGCTTCTGAACCGTTCCATTATAAACGAAGTTGGTGGTATTCAACTTCACCATATCGCTGGTAATGGTTCGCTTCGTGATAGAGAATGTCGTATTCTTAGAATCCTTGAAATTGCTACCATCGACAGCAGTCACCGTGACAGTCGCTGTACCAACATTCGTATTGCTTGCATAGCTGAACGTATAGGCTTCACTGGGAACCACCAGGTTTCCTACCTTCACCAACAGCACCTCAGGCTCTTTAGCCGAAGCATCATATACGAAGCTGTTTGCTGATAACGTAATACTGGTGCTTGCATTATTCAAACTCAGTTTACTAATCGAGTACGTCTTATCAAAACTACCAGTATAGTTACCTATTCCGTTAATGGTAATGGTTTTCGTGCCCTGGTTAATGATATCCGTAGGCCACGTCAAGTTATAGTCCTTGTTCAGTACCAGCGGAGTAGTACCGTCTTTCACTGTTACTACAGGCTTTTGCTCTGTGGTATTGTAAGTAAAATTTGTTGCTGACAGCGTTGTTTCATTTGCAACCAACGTCTTGGGATTGATGGTGAAGTTTACAGTTTGCGTACCACCATAGTTGCCCATACCCGTTACGGTTACAGTAGCTGTACCCACATTGATATTGTCCGTGTAGGCCACCGTATAGTCATTGTTCTCGGTGAGTGCTGGCGTTGTTGTTCCATGCTTATACACAGTCACCGTTGGCTCAATAGCACTACCTGTATATGTCTGTGCTCCAATGGCTACAACGTCGAATCCGGCAGATCCTGCATTGATAATGCTGTATTGTCTTGATGCAGTACCTTTATAGTTTTTCTTTCCTGTAATGGTTACACTATACGAACCTACTGCTGTACCACCAGTGTTGCTGGTAACATCATAGTCATCGGTGGTCATTGCAGTACCATCAGCCACCGTGACTGTAGGTGTGTGCGAATTACCATCGTAAGTGAAGCTGTAGTTGCCCGTGTCAAAACCAGTGCCACTCAGCGTTATCATACTGCTGTTCACCTCCTTCTGCTCAATAGAGAATTCCTTCTCGCGACTTCCCGTGAAATTACCATTAGCAGTCACTATCACCTTAGCCTTGCTGGTAGTAGTGCTGGCGTTTTTGTTGTTATCGTATGTCACAGCGTATGACGTAGAAGGAACCACTAAATTACCAACCGTTACCTGTTGAACGCCAGGTTCTTTGTCATTACCATCATACACATAGCTCGACAGTGGGATAAGTGTTATATTTGCTGTTGAAGAAATATCAAGTGCTGTAATTTCGTAAGCTGGTGAATTGACAGTACCCGTATAGTTACCGACACCCGTTACGGAAGCAGTGTTTCCTGTACTTACATTGATTGCACCTGGGTTGTTCAGCGTATAGTCCTTACCCTCTGTCAATGGAGAACCATCAGTTACCGTTACATTAGGTTTCTGAACATTACCGTTATATACGAAGCTTGTTTCTGAATCAGGAATTGTCACCATCGTTGCTGTCAGCGGCTTCCGGGCAATTTCAAAGGTTCCTGTCTGCACAAACTGGTAGTTACCCGTTCCTGTTGCCGTCACCGTTGCTGTTCCCGCATTGATATTGTCGCGATAGGATAGGTTATAGTCTGTACCGGCCGTCAGTATTGTGCTCGTTCCCTTCTTCACCACAACAGCAGGTGATTCTCCTGTTCCGATAGGTTCATGAGCACTACCATTGTAAATATAGGTTCCTGAAACCGTTACAGTGAAATCAGAATCCGACGTACCATAGTTAATCACGTAAGTCTTATTAATTTCTCCAGAATAGTTCCCCTTACCCTTTATGGTGATAGTATAAGACCCCACAGCGCTACTTGCTGCAGCATCTGCACCGTCATATTTCAGTGTATAGTCGGTACCCGCAATAAGCGTCTTGGGATTTTCACCATCAAGAATTCCACCATCCTTGACGGTTACCGTTGGATACTGCACCGCTCCATTATAGGTAAAAGATATTGCACTAAGCTCAATCGTCAAGTCACTAACAGGCTTTGGACTGATGGTGAAGTTTTTTACTTTGGAGTCTGACAGGTTTGCTGTCGTCGATGGATTTATTGTGACAGTAGCAGTGCCTGCATTGGTATTACTACCATAAACTACCGTATAGTCAGCTGTTGGAACGACAACAGTTCCTACCTTCACCTGTTGCACAGTTGGTTCCTTCGCTTCTCCATCGTACACGTAGCTTGTAGTGCCAAGCGTTACTTCTGCAGTAGAAAGACTAAGCTTATTGATTGTATAATTGCCAGATACTTTCGAACCTGTATAATTGCCTTTACCCGTAACCGTGACAGTATGTGTTGTCCCTGCATTAACAGCTCCGTCACTAAGGGTATAGTCTATACCTTCTGTTAGTAAAAGTCCGTCACCTGTGGCCCTGTCTTTATCCCTCACTGTTACAGTAGGTCGTTGTTTGTTGCCATTATAGGTAAGTGTCTCTGAGCCTAAGGAAACTGTTAAATTGCTATTGTTGGTTATGTCCTTTGCAGTAATCTCAAATGTTGCGTTAGCCATAAAGTCATAACCACCCTTACCAATGGCTGTAACCGTAGCTGTTCCTACATTGATATTGTTATTATAAACCAGACGATAATAGGAAGGATCTAATGTGTCATCAGTAGATGCAGGTACAGTACTCGCTAGCTTTTTGACAAAGATATTCGTGCCTGGAGTAAGTTCTATCTGACCTCCTGTATATGTTTCGCTATGTGTTGTACTGAATGAAGGAGAATACGTGGTTTTCGCTGATTCGAATACTATATAGTAACCGTCATTGCTCACATTAATAGTAAATGGTACATTGACGGAACCGGTATAGTTATTCACTCCTGTTACGGTCGCACTATAGCCACCAACATCAGTTTGAACATTATCCGTAATAGTATAATCATTAATACTACCAACTGCAAGTGTATGGCCATTTTTATCCTTTATCGTAGGACTAAATGTAATCGAACCACCTGTATATGTAAATGAGCCTATTGCGGGACTTATATCACAAGAAGATATATCCTTTTGATTGATAGTATATTTTACCCTTGCATTTGTATTAGGATCAAAATTGCCATATCCTTTTATCACGATAGTATATGTTCCTGCATTGACAGAGGGGACAGTGGCATATGTGTAACTTGTTGAAGGAAGAGTTGCCGTGCTGGCACTATAATCACCTACATAATACCTTACGTCAGCATCATATTCATCATGAGGGTCACTTTCAAGAGGATTATGTTCATTTAGTTCTTGCCCTTTGACAAACACCCCACTGATTGAGGCACGTTGGTTTTCATCTTTAAGATAGACGAAATTCTTTTCCGACAAATTAATCGTTGCATCAGCTATTGAGCGCTGAGTAACGCTATAAGTTATTGTTTTCGACCCAGTGTACTTACCAACGCCTGTAATGGTGATATTTTGCGAACTGACATTAGTCATCCCAGAAATATCACTTATAGTATAATCAGTGCCTGCGGCAAGAGGGGTATCACCTTTTTTTACACTTTGAATAACTGGAGTATGAGTCAGAAAGTCATATACACGAGAATAATTACCCGTAGTAGCATCTCGTGTTCCTTCTGTAAACAGCACGGTAACATCACTGACGCTAATTCTGTTCTCGAACGTTGGCGTAATCTTAACGTCATAATTCGGCATAGTGAATTCATAGACCTGATATTCAGTGACTGTTCTAACTGAGATTGGTCCCTGAATTTCTATCGCACGACGAGGGGCTCCGGCTCCTCCCGCATCAACAAAAGCCTCTATTTTTAATGTAGTTAGATACTTCGCTGCCGTCGTTGGGCCGTCAACAGTCAGTGTTACATTACTACCGGCTATCACATCGGTCGTTCCCCACGTAATTCCATTATCACCAAGAGTTGCAATGATATTAGGATTACCAGATGCATTGTCTAATGTCAACTTATACGCCCACGAAGTTGTAGCCATAAGCAACGTAACCAGCATCATAGCCAGCCTTTGTATCTTGTTCGTAGTCATATTCTCCATATCTTATCTGATTATTATTTTTTTGCCATTAGTAATATATATACCTTTCTTTGAGGGTATTCCTTGAACTTTGCGACCGTCCAGCGTAAACCACTCGCCAGCCGAACTTTCAACTTTCATCTTTCCACTTTCAACTTCAACGACTCCTGTCGTATTCGGTTCCAAATTTAATTCCGGGCTGAAAGAAACCGAAGTAGGGCCAGACAATTCCAAATAACATTTGTTGGCCTCTAATGTTCCGCTCTTACTGCGCACAAACTTATCTCTTACTAAAACCCATATTTTTTGTGTTTCATACTGAATTTCATAGTCTGCGTTAAGATACCAGTCTGTGGCATTTCGCTTGTAATAACCTGAAGCGCTCCAACCGCTTAGATGTCCATCCCCAGGTTCTACCAGTTCCGGATAGAATTGATAGTTATCACCTGGCTTGTATAGCAACATCGGTACACCAGCCTTGATATATTGTCTTTCAGCGACTTCGACAGCATTGATGTTGACATCACTGACAGTATAAGCCTGGAAACCGGATGCACCCGTCGGCACCTTCATATTATAGGTCGACTCGTAGAACGTCCTCCACCGATAGGCAGAGTTGTTCAATAATACTTCTGGCCTTATCTGGTATTTTACAGTCTTTGTACTAGTATAGTTGCCTGTAAAGGTAATGATAAAGTTGTAGATGTCAGGAGCTGTAAAATCGGGTGAACCGACATTCACGTAAGTTCCTGTCTTTCCTATAGTATAATCAGTGGTTAGTGTCAATGTCCTGTTGCCATCAGAAGCATCCACGATGGTGATACTGGGTTCATGGGCACTTCCATCTGCATCGAAATGGTCGGGGGTCACGGTGACAGAAGCATAGTCGACGGTATTGTCTTTCATCACCCTTTTGGTAATCGTCAGTTGTCCATTAACATGTGTGATGGTATAATTAGTGGCTGTAGCACTACTTATCGTTATCGGATAATCGCCTACATTAGAATTCTGATTGGCACTGGTGCTGAGCGTAGGTTGTGTTGATAGTACAGAATTCGTCTCGCTCCCTTTGAATCCGCTGTAAGTGGCGGTAAGTGTTGGAACTGCATCACGATACTGCTTAGTCTTGTCGTCTGCAGTAATGGTTAGCGGAGCCTTCGTAATAGTCAGTGTTGTTCCGCTACTGATGCTTCCACTATAAGTGCCAATACCCGTAATCGTGGGAGAGATGCTACCGGCATTTGTCAGTGTATTAGTAGTGATGGAATAATCCGTACCCACAGTCAAATCAGCACTTCCCAACCATACATTAGCCGTATGTTCTGAAGCGTCATACTCTATGCTCGTTGGCGCAGAAGAAGTACCATCCCAAGTATCCCAGTGAACGGTTGCTCCGGTGATAAGGGTGCAAGAGGCATAGGTTACAGTGACCACAATGTCGTAGTTCGGCATCGTAAAAGTATAGTTTCCTCCATAATGTGCATTAATATAAGCTGCATCTGTAGTGTTGACAGGTATGTTATGGACTGTCCCAAAGCCGACACGTCGTCGAGGACTTTCTGCATTTCCCAAATCCATCACGCGCTCATACTCAATTTTTGAGACGTAATAGCTGGCATCTGGAGTGATTGTTAATGTGACAGTACTATATACTGCTATATCTGTAGTACCTTCGGTGATACTTGCTGAATTAACGGTTGCAGTTACATATCCGCCCCCATCAGTATAAAATGCCATTATCTTATGAGCATAGCCTACTGTTACTGTCAGGAGGCAAGCCATTGTGAATACTATTCTTTGTATCTTATTCATAACTATTCCCTCCTTTGTTTTATTTAACAACTACCTTTCTGCCATTATGTATATAGATACCCTTCACTGTGGGCTTACCTTGCAAGCGATGACCATCCAACGAATACCAGATGTCGTTACCCGATGGAGCATCGTTCGTTTCTATGTCGTCAATCTTGATGATGCCTGTCGTTTGATTATCGTCTCCAATGACAATATCCAGATAAGATGGGGCTGATGATGGTGGTAATGCTGGATCTGTCGATTTCCTTACGATATAACAGCGACGTGCCGGCAGTGTTCCACTTGCAGCTCTGTAAAAGCCGTTAGCATTCAACATGTAAATTGCTGAAGCGCCATTCTCAGTTAATAGCTCGTTCAACGCCTTGGGCGTATCTTCAATACCTTTGAAATGCTCTGAATCATATGTGACAGAGGACGTTTCCCCAGTATATGCTGTTAAGTGGAAAGTGGTGTAACTAGTATAGGCCGTACATTCAAATAGAATAGGAGTATTTTTTGGTAAATAGCTGAGTTTAGATGAGGTCTGAACCGTTCTGTTACTCCAGTTAACATTAGTGATAGTATAGGCGTGTGGTTCGCTTGCTCCATTAGGTGAATTCAAGTTTTCAGACGGGTAGTAGGTGGCATAGCGCTGGTTGCTTACAGGTGAGAATAAAACCTTCCTGGTGATTGTGAAATTAACGGATTTAGTGAGGGTGTTGTCATAAATACCCTTGCCTGTAATAGTCACTGTAGCTGTACCCACAGCATCATTATTTGAATACGCCACTGTGTAGTCTACATCCTTTTCCAGTGTCAGACCAGCGTATGTTACAGTGACTGCAGGTGTTATTGGATGCCCTGAATTTGGAGTGGGCCCCTGATAATCATAATAACCTGCAGGATCTGGAGTTAACGTCACAGTTGCGCCCGTAACATCCATCGAATAGAATCTATTCGCAGAATAGTATTCCCAATGGTTAGCTAAAAGGTATGTAGCCCTTAAACTGCTGGCAACCATAAACTTACATGTGGTATTGTCAAACATGGAGTCACCTCCCGCTGGTACAGAAGCAGTATGATGGAGATATACGTGAGTCAGCGTACTGCAACTATGGAATGCATATGGAGAGATTGTTGTTACCGTAGTCGGAATGGTGTACGTTTTAGCAGTATTTCCTGCTGGGTAACATACCAATTGCGTGGGGTCTCCTGTCGAACCCATAAAGAGGACACCATCAATTGCTTGGAAGTTTTCATTTCCTGCTTCTACCGTAATAGTCTGTAAGTAAGTGTTATAAGCAAAGGCACCATTAGCAACCGAGGTAATAGATGAAGGCAACTCATAAGTATCGGGAGTGGTTTTTCCTGCCGGGTAACAGATGAGTTGAGTGGGTGTAGAAGTCACCTTATTATAAAGTACACCATTTGAAGATGAGTAGTTTGCGTTACCACCATCTACGTTAATGCTTGTCAGGTGGGTACAATTACCAAAGGCAAAGGTGCCAATGTCTGTTACCGTACTAGGAATCTGTATGCTGGTTATGCCACTTCCATAGAAAGCTCTTTCACCAATGGTAGTCACAGATGCTGGAATAGTGACAGCAGTGCTTAACCCGCTCCCGGAAAATGCGTAGGCACAGATATTGGTTACATGGTTAGAAATGCTTAGCGCTGTATAATTAAGGCCTGTCCAAGGTATGCTGGTGCCCATCTCACAGTCGTCGTTATTCTCTGTAATAAAGGTAAGCGTACCATTGTCGTTATAATACTTCATCTTTTCAATGTCCGCACTTGTCGACCCTGCTCCACAATAGCCTCCAGAACGACTGACAGCAGTGATTGTTACGTTACTCTCAGGCATGGTAAACGTATATGTGTTTGTTGTGCCATTGCCTACCTTCGGATAAGTGGGTGCAGGTTCCGTGACTCCGCCAGAATAAGCTAAGCTCACGGGAACCAATCCACCACTGACTGTGACATATACTTTGATATGTTCTCCGGGTACTGCTTTGATGGGACTTGTAGAATAGTCACCTTGTATATGGACATACGTACTCGTTGCTGCTCTGGTAATATTGTATGTCTGTCCAACAATAGCCTCACCATCACTCTTGAGACCAATACCCCAAGTGCTTTCATCTGCAACGAAATGACTTGCGTCACCTTTGGTATTCAGGCCAGAGGTAAACACATAAGGACTGGTAGCATAGGAAATGCCGATGTTTGCCTTTTGGGTTGTTGTTCCTGATGTGTTGGTCAGTGAACCTGTGATGGTAATAATATTACTTGTTTCCAGATAGACATTGTTGGCTGCACTGCTCACGATGTTGTTAGTGATAGAGGGAGTACCCTGCACATTGAAGGAACCTGCAGTTGTATTATTGTGATAGATACCACCGCCATGCACGGTGGCAGTATTGTTTTGGATGGTTCCACCAGAAATGGTCATTATGCCTGTATTATAGATACCTCCACCGTCAACAGATGCGTTATTGCGAATAACACCACTTTCTATGGTTAAAGTACCCGTATTGCAAATACCACCGCCTTTCGTAGTTCCTGTATTGTCGTTATTTCCACCTTGTATATACCCAGTTCCAGTTGTATTCTTGATGGTTAATGTGCCTTCATTAAAGATGACACAACCTTCTGGTATCAAACTACTTAAATTACGGTTGAGGGTTCTACCCTTCAGGTCAAGGGTGATATTCTGACCTGACGCAATATGCAGATAAGTGTCAGTGTAAGCGACAGTACTTTGAGCTTCATAGGTCTTGTTTTCCAAAGAAATCGTTGTGGCAGTAGTACCTGCATGGTCGATAAGCTCCTGCACATGTGCCCAATAGGATATCAGCTGGGCTTCTATTCCTGTTGTTGTCTGTTTTAACCAGACGTATCCACTGGCATCCGCAGAGAAATCCTCATAGTTACCTGCATGACTTGTCAATCCAGAGGTAAACACTCCATATATGTCTTCCATTGTTATACCGACGTTCGCCGTAGTTAAGCCAGCATTAATGTTTATTTTCACACCACTGGGCAGATAAACATTATTGGCTGCATTGCTTACCGTGTTGTTGGTAACAGTAGGATTTCCCGACATATTGATGGTGCCACCTTGGTAGATGCCACCTCCAGATGCCGTAGCTCTATTTGTTTGGATGGTACCACCGCTAATGTTCAGCGTACCGCAGTTATAAATACCACCACCCTTCGCAACGTAAACCGTATTGGATGAATAACCATTCCCTGTGATGCTACCACCACTGATAGTAAGCGTTCCGTAGTTATATATGCCACCACCATAACCATCTGTCGATGTGATGTTGTTTTGAATGGTTCCACCATTGATGGTCATACTCTTGCCGGTATTATTATAGATACCACCACCGGTATTGGCTGTGTTGCTTGAAATATTTCCACCAGAGACGGTTAAGTCTGCTCCATCATTGTAGATACCGCCGCCATTACCTGCAGAGGCGGTGTTACTTTGAACATTTCCATTGCTGATAGTCAGACTTGTTCCTGCATGATAGATACCACCACCATGACCTGTAGAAGCAGTGTTACTTTGAACGTTTCCACCACTGATAGTCAGTGCACCTGTGTTATAGATGCCACCACCGTTTACTGCGGAATTGCTAGAGATGTTTCCGCTTTGTAATTCCAGAGTCCCTTCATTAAGGATGCATCCTCCGTTTCCGCTATTTTTGCCACCAGTAATAGTTCCTGTTCCAGATGTATTTTTGATAGTAAGATTTCCTCCGCTTTCCACCTTAATGACGTAGCCGTCAGAAATGGCGGAGCTTACATTTCGGTTGATAGTACGATTGTTCAAATTTAGTGTCACCGTTTTCCCATCAGGAACAACCAGTCCTCCAACATCATCGCTATGCGGTTGGTAGTTCCTATCTAAAGTGATGGTATTATTTTGACTCATCAATTCCTGCAAATGGCCCCAATGCGTTTGCAGCTTTGCTTCTGTTCCATTTGAATAAACGTCAACAAGATTCTCTTCTGACGAGAATTTTGCAGAGGTAGAACCATCCCACCCTAATCCAGAGGTAAACACTCCACGACTTTCCATAGAGATACTGATAGGCGTGGAATATGAAAGTGTACCATCAATAGTGATAGTTCTTGTTGCTGCCAAATAAATATTGGTATTACTACCAGAGTTTAAAGTGCCTTTCTGGTTGCCACTGATGTTTGGAGCACCTGATAGGGTAAATGACGTTCCAGCATTGTAAATACCAGCGCCTTTTCCTGTATAAACGGTGTTATTTGTAATAGCACCGCCAGAGATGGTCATAGTACCAGCATTATAAATGCCACCACCGTCTATTGCAGAGGTAAAACTTTCGACATTGCTAGTAACGTTATTATTTGAAATAGTTCCGTTGCTGAAAGTCAACGTTCCGGCATTATAGATGCCACCGCCTTTTAATGCGGTGTTGCTTGTGATAGTTCCACTACTAATGGTTAACACTCCAGTTCCAGTATTGTAGATACCACCACCATTTCCAGAATTCGCTTTATTGTTTTGGATGGTTCCTCCTTGCAATGCTAGTGTTCCCTCGTTATATATTCCACCACCTGCATCTTGTGCGTTACCACCTTTGATAATACCTGTGCCAGCAGTGTTTTTGATAGTAAGGTTTCCCGAATTCTTAACCACATAGCCGTTTGCAGTTGCTGTAGTCAGTTTACGATCGATGGTATGTCCATTTAGATCCAATGTTACGGTTTTACCACTGGGTACCTCCAAACATCCAGCATCGCTGGTGTATGGTTGAATGTTTCTACCAATTTCAATGTTTGCTTCATTTATAGTCATCTGTACCTGCAGCCAATTCCACCATGTTTGCAGTTTAGCTTTACCACTATCATCGAAGACGCCAATACTACCCGGCTTATCTGAAACGAAGTTCGCGATTGCACCATTTTCTGACAAATTTGTCGTGAAGATTTTTTCAGGATAGGTTTCAAGGTCTGCCATTGTAATTCCAATGGGTGTCGTATTAGACAGGGTTCCATTAATGTTAATAACGGTATTGGATGCCAGATAAACATTACTTCCAGAGTTGTTGGTTATCGTTGGATTTCCTTTAAGATACAGTGTGGCACCTGTTTCATTACGAATACCATAATATCCACCACAACTACTGATAGTGCCACCTTCGATATTCAACGTTCCATGATTATGGATTCCATGGTAAGTACTCGTAATTGTACCACTCTTAAAAGTCAATGTCGCTCCACTTCTATTTTCGATGGTAGCATAATTCGCATTATTGATATGATGTCTAGTGATGGTGATATCCTCAATAGTCAGATGGCCATAATTCTCAATTAGTGGCAAGGTGGTTTTAAAGTCAGCAGATGAATAGTAAATCTTATCATTATATGCACCATTTATCTTACCCTGTTTTGCTTGGCTATTATCAACAATGGAAACCGATACTTCTGAAGAAGATATCGTTCCAATTTGAATATAATACTCAGTATAATATTCTGTAGAACTCCCACTTACCGCCCCGCAGTGATAGCGAGACAAAGTATGATTATTGAGGTCAATGGTTGCATCTTTATTAACCGAAATTACTGCATTGAAAGTCATATCGCTCTGAAACTGGATGTGACCACCTGCTTCCAAGGCAGCTTGCAATTCTGCCAAAGTCGAAACTTGATAGGGACTCTCTGAAGTTCCTAAACCAGTTAATGTCACCTGTCCCCACACACCAGGGCATACAAACAATAGGGTGAGGGTGATGAGCAAGCCTTTACGGAGGTCATCACACAGGGTTTTGGTATAAATACCAACGTGCATATTGAATGGTCTTTGTGTTATCATACGCGTAAACATATTTAATAGTAGCACAAAGATAAGGGGAAAACCATGAAAAGGGACTTACAATTTTCGAAAAACGACTAAAATTACAAAAATTGTTAGTCGGGAGTGCCCTTTACTCCTCGCTCTCCATCTCCTTCGTTTCCCACTCCTTGGGTGTCATGCCTGTGATGGCTTTGAAGGTGCGGAAGAAGGAAATCTCGTTGGCAAAGCCGGATTTGAGGTACACTTCAATCAGCTTGATGTCAGGCTGTCGACGCATCAGCTGCTGGGCATAGGCAATGCGGTACTTGTTGATGAACATAGAGAAGGTGCATTGCTCGGTCTGTTTGATGCTGTCGGAGATGTAGCGGCTGTTGGTACCCAACAGGTGGGCAACGTCCTTCACCTTGAGGTCGCTGTTTAGGTAGGGACGCTGTTCGTCCATGAGCTGACGGATGCGCTCTATCAGCTTGTTGGCTGCCTCAGGCGACAGGAACGACGACTCCCAAACGGATGCGACTTCTTCTGCCGGACCGTCCGCCACTTCGGGCGTAGCCTCTTCCGACGCACTTTCCTCCACTTCAGGCGTAGCCTCTTCTGTCGGGCTTTCCTCCATTTCGGTCGTGGCCTCTTCCGACGGGCTTTCCTTCACTTCGGGCGTAGCCTTGCGGTGACAGCGCTTCCAGTAAATCCATCCGCCTGCGACAAGAATCAGCAGGACGACGGCACCGATCAGTGGATAGTAATCCTTGGACGACGTGGTGTTGATTGCTGCCTGGGGCAATTCTTTGTTGGCTAGGGGGAATAGCCATACCTCGGCCGTGGGGTCGAAGTTCGTGGTGTTGCTGTCGAATCCGCCTGTTATCACCAGGTTGCCGTCGGGCGTCAGCACGGGCAGCGTCACACTTGACGCCATCCGTTGGCCGGTATAGTAGCACATCATGGTGGCAGGACGCTCGGCGTAGTTGATGGCCAGCACGAACTTCTTTGTCTCTTCGACGTTGAAGCCCATCATATAGGCACACTGGTGCTCACGGTCAACCATTATCTGCGTAAACCAGACGATTTCGCCAAACTTGGTGTGCACCGGTATGGGACAGGCTGTAGGTAGTAGCGAGAATACCGTGTCGCGTACCTCTATAATAGCCATCTGGCCAGACTTGTCGTGTACGGGGAACAGATATTGGTGGTCGCCTATCGCGCAGGCATTGGCGTGGGTCTGGTGGTGAAGTAGGATAGGGGTCCACTCCTCCAGCAGCGGCACGAGGAAGCTCTCGCCCTTCATGCGGTCCACAATGCTTGCGTCCACGGGCTTTCCGTAGTTGTCCTGTTCGTCAGCCACTACCATGATGTTGTCGTCCGAAATGGGGAACAGATAGGGTGAGCTGCGTGGCACCGACACCTTGCTGACGCTCTCGAAATACATTCCGCCGTTCCATGTGGCTATGGCGTCCTCGTTATACCAGTTGCCCGAAATGACCACCTGGCCGTTTGCCAGTTCGACGCCGCTCACGTGGGTGCGTCTCTTGTCCAGACAGCCAAAGCCGTTGAAGTTGTGAGTCGCCGGGTCGTACATCTCCACCTCGAAGGTCTGACCGATACCCAGGTTCCTCTCGTAGCCGCCTGCCAGCAGTACCTTGCCCGTGTGCAACGGCACGCAGACACCATCGTCGTGGCAATATACCATCGGCACCACCTGCCACTTGCCGTCCTTCAGGTACTCCGCCGTCGGTGTCGGCACAAAACCCTTTGTATGGCCGCCCACCACCGTCAGCTCGCCTTGCGGAGAGAAGAATGCACAATGCGAGTGGCGGGGAATGCTCAGGTCTGGCAATCGTTCGGCTACGATCTTTACCATCTTGCACTCCCCGCTACCGCCATCAGCCCACGCTTGCAGGCTTGCGCTTAACAGCATCATGACGGTCACCCTTAGTTTTTGTGCAACTCTCATGCGTATATTTTTAATGTTGTGTGCAAAGGTAGTAAAAAACGAGCCAATATGTACTAACAAAAATGTATATTTACTAACAATTTTTGTTATGTTAGTCGTTTTTTGTTGTAAAACATAACTTTTTGCTAACTTTTTGAACATAAAAGGAGCAAAAATAAACGAATATAGTAACAAACTTCTGAAACTACTCTTCTTCTCTTCGACACCGATTTCCCCGCTGTTTGATGGCCTGCTCCACCTCTGCGTCAGACTTGTCGGCCATATCCTTGTTGCGCACTCTGGCCCCCAGTGCCCACACCTCCTTTTGGTAGTCCATAAAAGTAGTTACGAACTTCGCTGTGGTCTGCCCGTCAAGTGCCAGTCGGTTAGCGATGCCCTTCGCACGTTTGTTGGCCAACTCTTCGCGGCTCAGCTTGGGTTTGTCACTCTTTGTGGTTTCTGCCATAACATTGGTTGTGCACAGGGCCATTATAATGGTGCAAAGTACAATACTCATTATTCTTTTCATCTTCTTTTTGTTTTTAGGGTTAAACATTGATTACTTGTCTGACAATCAGATCTTGAGCCCAGCGTCGGGTGTTCTTTGACGCAGTTTATAGCAGATTGCAACGCCACACTTCTACCTTTAGGTGGAAGAATGTGGAATTGAGTACGGTCGCCAATTCGTAACCCAGTTTTTCCTCAATCCTCCAGACTGCCTTTATACAAAGAAATTCTGCGATTTCTTACAAAGTTACGAAAAAACGAGAGCAAAACAAAGAAACTCGTTTCTTTTTTTGCCGAGATGGAGTAACTTCACCATGAGAGATGGCAAAGTTACGAAAAAAATGCGTAACTTTGCAGGCAAAAAGGAAATAGTAGAATGAAAAAG
>Ga0310695_10004749_pt1 | contig 24610 bp, 17 predicted proteins | sample RumenRJG_04DNA_FD_203882 | JGI IMG/M metagenome (GOLD analysis project Ga0310695, IMG submission 203882) | Bovine rumen microbial communities from Lethbridge, Alberta, Canada - RJG_04 (v2) (version 2) | ecosystem: Host-associated > Mammals > Digestive system > Stomach > Rumen | place: Canada...
CGCATCTATCCCGTCGGCCGTCTCGACCGCAACACCACGGGCGTGCTCCTGCTCACCAACGACGGCGACCTGGCTGCCAAACTGGCTCATCCCCAGTATGTCAAGAAGAAAATCTATCAAGTGTGGACCGACAAGCCCATCAGCGAGGAAGACATGCAGCACATTGCCGACGGTGTTGAACTCGACGATGGTCCCATCCACGCCGACGCCGTCAGTTACGTCTCGCCCACCGACCGCAAGCAGGCCGGTATCGAGATCCACTCGGGCCGCAACCGCGTCGTGCGCCGCATCTTTGAATCGCTGGGTTATCATGTGGTGAAACTCGACCGCGTCTATTTTGCCGGCCTCACCAAGAAGAACCTGCCGCGCGGCCGCTGGCGCTACCTCACCCAGGAAGAGGTCAACTTCTTGAAGCAGAACTCATTTGAATAATCAACACAACACGACACTTGACCCGGCACACCGTCGGGTCAAGGTCCTATAAACAATAACACGGTTATACAACTTATCACAATGGCATTGAAACGTACTAAAATCGTTGACGTCTTTGATCCCGCACTGGTGGGACAGCAGGTGTGCGTCAAGGGCTGGGTCCGCAGCCGACGCGGTAACAAGTTTGTGCAGTTTGTCGCCCTGAACGACGGCTCGACCATCAACAACCTGCAGATCGTCATCGACCTCGAGAAATTCACCGAGGAGGAGTTGCGTCCCATCACCACAGGCGCCAGCCTGCACGTCGAGGGCCAACTCGTCCAGTCACAGGGTAAAGGCCAGACCGTCGAGGTACAGGCCCAGACTATCGAGATCTACGGCACAGCCGACCCCGAGGAATACCCCTTGCAGAAGAAAGGCCACACGCTGGAATTCCTGCGCTCGAAGGCTCACCTGCGCATGCGCACCAACACCTTCGGTGCCATCTTCCGCATCCGTCACCACTTGGCATTTGCCATCCACAAGTTCTTCAACGACAAGGGCTTCTTCTACCTGAACACGCCGCTCATCACCGCCAGCGACTGTGAGGGCGCCGGCGACATGTTCCAGGTGACCACACTCGACCTGGGCGACCTGCCCAAGACCGAGGAGGGCAAGACCGACTACTCGAAGGACTTCTTCGGCAAATCGACCAGCCTGACCGTGTCGGGCCAACTCGAGGGTGAGTTGGGCGCCACCGCACTGGGTGCCATCTACACGTTTGGTCCCACCTTCCGCGCCGAGAACAGCAACACCCCGCGCCACCTGGCCGAGTTCTGGATGATTGAGCCCGAGATGGCCTTCTATGACATCACCGACAACATGGACCTGGCCGAGGAGTTCATCAAGTACTGCGTCAACTACGCGCTGGAGCACTGCCAGGAGGACATCGAGTTCCTGAACAAGATGTATGACAACACGTTGATCGACCGTCTGCACAGCGTCTTGAAGGAGCCGTTCGTCCGCTTGACCTACACCGAGGGCATCGAGATCCTCAAGCAGGCCAAGAAGAAATTTGAGTTCCCCGTGGATTGGGGCGTGGACCTGCAGAGCGAGCACGAGCGCTACCTCGTCGAGGAGCACTTCAAGCGCCCTGTCATCCTCACCGACTATCCGCGTGAGATCAAGGCCTTCTACATGAAGCAGAACGAGGACGGCAAGACCGTTCGCGCCATGGACGTGCTCTTCCCCATGATCGGCGAGATCATCGGCGGCAGCGAGCGCGAGGCCGACTATGACAAACTGATGAGCGAGATTGAGCGCCGCGGCATCCCCATGAAGGACATGTGGTGGTACCTCGACACGCGCAAGTTTGGCACCGTGCCCCACAGCGGCTTCGGCCTGGGCTTCGAGCGCCTCATCCTGTTCGTGACGGGCATGGCCAACATCCGCGACGTCATCCCCTTCCCGCGCACGCCGAACAACGCCGAGTTCTAATGAGGCATTAGGCGTTAGGAAGCATCCGTCTTTCTTGCACAAGACATACTTTAGTTTATCATCAGCCGCGACAGCACCAATGCTGCCACGGCTGATTTCTTCATGCAGACATAACAACGCTGAATAGCCAAAAGCAAAAACAAGGTTACAACCATAAGAAAAACGAAAAACATCTCAAAAAACCGATAATTATTTCATATTTACAAAAATATCAGTATATTTGCAGCAATTCAAAACAAACAACATCCGCAATTAACATTATTTACACAATAAATCCAAAAGCGCTATGAAAAAGATTCTACTTACTCTCATCACTGTGCTGATGGCCACACTGGCGGCTCAGGCCGACGTCACTATCAACAGCACCAACTTCCCTGATGCGAACTTCCGTTCCTATCTGCTGTCGCTCTATCCCAGCGGTACCATCACCACCAGTCAGATCAATTCGTTGACCAATCTTGATGTCTCGGACAAAAACATCTCGTCGCTACAGGGCATCGGCTATCTCACAGGTGTGAAATATCTGGATTGCTCAGGCAATAACCTGACGACGCTGAACTTGACATCAAACACCAATCTGATTAATGTCTATTGTGGCTATAACCAACTCACTTCTATTAATGTGAGTAATTTGACCTCCTTGAATTGGCTGGTTGCCGAACACAATACCAACCTCAGAACCATCACAGGTCTGAATACTTGTTCGGCATTGACGATGATCAATCTGGAATACTGCGACTTACTCGAACTGAACATTTCGGGACTTCCTAACCTGCATGCGCTCTCGGTAGCCTACAACGTGAGGCTCGACGCACTGACATGTACAGGCTATGGCAACGCCGACTTGACTAGTCTCAGTGTAGCTGGTTGTTTCAACTTGACCTATATGAATGTCTATGGCAACCACAATCTGCAAAGCATTACTGGCTTGTATGACTGTGATCAACTCGCCACGCTCTATTGCAATGGTTGTGCATTGACCGGCACGCTCGACCTGATGGAATTACCCAGAGCGACTACAATCGATTGCTCCAGTAACGAGCTGACCGGGATTAACATATATGGCAAGCCTACAATGATCACATTGAATTGTAACAACAATTTGCTCACTTCACTCGATGTTTATCTTTGTCAGAATTTAAAATATTTGAACTGTTATAACAACCCGCAGCTCACCACTCTCAGTGTCAAGAATTGCCCGGCTTTGACTGAACTCGACTGCAGCAACACCAAGATCACAACACTGGATCTTACCACAAGCATGGGCAGCCTGACCAAGCTCAACTGTCAGGATAACTCATTGTTGACCTCATTGAATTGTTACTCAAATCAATTGACTACGCTCAACGTCACCAATAATACCGCATTGACCTATTTGTCTTGTTCCAATAATTCTGGTCTCTCAAGCATTACCGGTTTGAGCGATTGTGCTAATCTTACTGAACTCTATTGCCCGACTTGCGCCATCACAAGCCTCAACCTGACCGGTAAGAACAAGCTCAAGAAATTGGTCTGCTATGAAAATGAGATGACTACCCTCACACTGACGGGTTGTACAGCACTCGAGGAAATCAATTGCTCAATCAACAAACTCACTGGACTCAATTTCCAGAGTTACTTCACAAAACTGAAAACCATCACTGCCTTTAATAATCCCTTAATGACATCAGTTTCCTGCAATAACCTTGCAGAACTGACTTCGTTAAAATTGAGCAACTGCACAGCATTGAAAACCCTTTACTGTTACAACGACTCCAAGTTGGCAACGCTTGAAGTGGCAAATAACTATGCCTTGACCACCGTGTACTGCTATGGTACTGCGCTCACTTCGCTTGACCTGAGCAACAGGTCAAATCTCAGCACTATCAGTTGCTATAACATACCGACTTTAAAGACCTTGAAATTAAACAATTGCGCCCTGGGCAACCAGATTAATCTCACCAACGACTACGCTCTGGTTACATTGGATTGTGGCGGCAATTCAAATCTGAATTCTATCCAAGGACTGTCCAATTGCACTGCGCTCGTTAATCTGAGTGTTAATAGCTGCAATTTTTCGTCGCTTAACATTTCCGGAATGACAAATCTTAAGACCCTGTACTGTAACGGCAACCAGCTTACCGAGCTTACCTTGACGAACAATAACGCCCTGACTTCTGTTATTTGCTATAACAACCAAATCACGTCACTGAGCGTTTCTGGCAAGCCTGAACTGACTAAAATTGAAGCCTACAATAACCCGTTGACCAGTTTCTATGCCTACAACTGTCCCAAGCTTGCTACCGTGAAAGTGAATGATTGTGCCTCGATGTCTAACATGCAGGCCTATCACTGTGCAATCAGTAACTTGGATGTGACCAACTGTTCACATATGAGTATTCTCAATGTGTGCTACAACAATCTGTCGGCGCTCACAGTGAACGGTTGCACTGCACTGCGCACATTCAATATCTTCTGCAACCAGATCACCGAGAACAACATGACAGCGTTGGTGAACAGCCTGCCCACCGTGCCTGCTGGCAGCGGCACTATCAAGGCCCTGTATTATACTGATGAAGCAAATGTGGTGACCACTGCCCATGTGATTGCTGCCAACCAGAAAGGCTGGAATGTGCAACGCAACGATGGCTCCAACTGGGTGAACATTGACACCAGCTTTACCCGTGGTGACGTGAACGGCGACGGTACTGTCAACATCAGCGATGTCACCGGACTGATCGACTACATCCTCAGCGGTAGCGCCAGTGGTGTCAACGTCAATGCGGCCGACTGCAACCAGGACGGCAACGTGAACATCAGTGATGTCACCTCACTCATCGACTACATCCTCGCTGGAAGATGGTAAAATAATTGTGACATTTAGGTAATTAATTCTCTGAGCAGGGGAGGTGCGCCGGCAGTGGTGTACCTCCCCTCTTTATTATCTAGGGAAAGACAACGTGTCTTGGCGGTTTTAACATTCTTTCGCTTGATAGTGCCAGATAGTTGCACTCCTTGTTTATTCCTTTGCAATGTCAAAACGACAACTGTAATCTTAAACACATAACTCAAAACTCTATAAACTATGACTGAGCAGATTTTAAAACAAGAAGTGATGATTGACGGGCAACAGGTACTGAGCATCGCCACGCCCGACATTGTGACCAACCACGTGAGTGAGGTGGCGCCCCACTCGCCCCGCACCGTCGAGGTCGACCCCATGAAACTGCAAGTGATGCAGAACGCAGTGGCCAAGATCGAAAAGGCCTTTGGCTCCTGTGCCATCATGCGCATGAACGACGAGAGTGTCGAGGACGTCGATGTCATCCCCACGGGGTCCATCGGGCTGGACAAGGCCCTGGGAGTGGGTGGCTACCCTCGCGGACGCATCATCGAGATCTATGGCCCCGAAGCGTCGGGCAAGACCACACTGGCCCTGCATGCCATCGCCCAGGCGCAGCAGATGGGCGGCATCGCGGCCTATATCGACGCCGAGCATGCCTTTGACCGCAACTATGCCGAGGCCGTCGGTGTGAACACGCGCAACCTGTGGATCTCACAGCCCGACAACGGCGAGCAGGCCCTCGAGATTGCCGACCAACTCATCCGCTCGGCTGCCATCGACGTCATCGTCATCGACAGTGTCGCCGCCCTCACGCCCAAGGCCGAGATCGAGGGCGAGATGGGCGAGAGCAAGATGGGCCTGCAAGCACGGTTGATGAGCCAAGCCCTTAGGAAATTGACTGCCACCATCGCAAAAACACGCACCTGCTGCATCTTCATCAACCAGTTGCGCGAGAAACTGGGTGTCCTGTTCGGCAATCCCGAGACGACGACCGGCGGCAATGCGCTCAAGTTCTACAGCAGCGTCCGCCTGGACATCCGCCGCCTGGCCCACATCAAGGAGGGGGAGCACGTGCTCGGCGCCCAGACGCGCGTCAAGGTCGTCAAGAACAAGGTCGCCCCACCCTTCCGCAAGGCCGAGTTCGACGTCATCTATGGCCGCGGCATCAGCCGTGAGGGCGAACTGCTCGACATGGGCGTCGAGGCCGGTGTCATCAAGAAGAGCGGCTCGTGGTTCAGTTGGCAGGACATGCGACTGGGCCAGGGTCGCGAGGCCGCCAAGCAGTACCTCATCGACAACCCCGACACGGCCGATGCCATCGCCGAAGCCCTCCACGCCACACAACCTTAAATCCCATACCATGAAACCCCTCCGGGACACGGGGACGGCTCTCCTGTCCCACTTTTGTAATAAAATTGTAAAAAGTGGGGCAAAAGAGTCATCCCCGTGTCCCTTTTTCTATAATTATCGATAGTTTTGCGCAATCGTTTGCTTAAAAAAATTGACTGTGTTTCCACTCGTCCATACATTATATTAAAAAAAGAATCAATATTTTTGTTTGGTTTTTTCATTTTTCTATGGGATGTAACTTTAACTTCCATCTAGATATAAACGTCAGGTATATTAAGATTAACCAAAATATTTTTCAACCAATCAACTACTTAATGATGAAAAACTTAAGATTTCTAACGAGAAGGGCATGTTTCAGGCTATTGGCCCTGATGTTGTGCCTTGCGGCATCCATCCCGCAGATGCGGGCCGACGTGACCATCTTTATCAAGGGTACGGCGCCCTATCTATTTATGTTTGATGCTGATGGCCCAGCACCTACCGACGAAACGACAAATTGGCCGGGCAAGAAAATGACCTTGAGTACCACCGCTCCTGATGGAACCACCTGGTACTATGCCCATTACACGGGCTTAAACTCATGCTCCATCATCTTCAACAATGGTAACAGTGGAGAAAACAATCAGACTGAAGACATCACCAACGTGAGCGGCACGACCTATTTTTACAGCAATGGCAGTGCAAAATACTTGAATCTCACCACGGTAATGAATGTCAATCATTATGTTTTCTATGAGAACTCCAACGGCTGGTCAGAACCCATCAAGGCCCACTGCTGGGACGGCAATTACTCCACCAACTGGCCTGGTGACCAGATGACCGCCGTTGGGCGTGTCAGCCGTTCGGGCAATAAAATCTACCTTTGGTCCAATGCGACCAATGCCCCCGGCATGATCATATTTAACGGCAATAACGCAACTTCACAAACAGGCGACCTGCAGTATGTGGACGGCGGCTATTACTCCGGCAGCGGCAATAACCCCAGCACCGATTACCAAAGTATCGCCTACCCGACTCTGCCCTCCTATGTTGTGGCTGGGCCGAGCAGCATTTTCGGTAGTGAATGGGACGGCTCGTCAACTGCCAACACCATGACCCTAGGCAGTGACAGCAAGTACACGCTCTCGTTGAGCAACGTGAGCCTTGCGGCCTCGGTCTACAACCTATTCAAAGTCGTGGCAAACGGCACACAATGGATTGGCGACCCCAACAACAATGGAGAGAACTTCACATTTGTTGTCCCGCAGAACGGCACCTACGACATCTCTTTCACCTTTGACCCGGTGACGGGCAACTGCACCGTTCAATACCAGTTGCTGAATGCCACCGGCGGTGAGATCTACACTGTAGCAGGAACCAACACTGCGATTCTGGGAGAACCCGAATGGGACGCCACCAATGCCGCCAATGACATGACGCTGCAGGCAGACGGGACATACCGCCTCACCATCAGCAACGTGACGCTGGGCGACAACCCTTCGTGCTCATTCAAGGTGGCCGTCAATCACTCGTGGGGCATTTCCCATCCCAGTCAGAATGCAAGTGTCACGGGCTTTAATGGCAGTGGCGACTATAATATCGTTTTCACATTTGATCCCAGCACCAACGCGGTGAGCGGCGTGGCAACCAAACTGATCAATTACTATGCCGTGGGCGGTGATACCAGCATCTTCCCCAACGGCTGGTCAACAGGCAGCGGCACCGAGATGACTGATAATGGCGACGGCACCTACAGTTGGACCTCGGCCCAGGTGCACCTCAACGCGGGCACCAATTACACCTACAAGGTGCTTGACAGCGATGGCAACTGGCACCCGAGCGGCGACAACCTGACGTTCAGCGTCAACGTTCCCGGCACCTACACGGTCACTGTGACCCTGGACAGCAGCACCGGCACCGTGAACGCAACGACGACGCTCATTGCCGCCGATGGAATCAGCAACGTATATCTCATCGGCAATGCCGACACCCAGCAGTGGGCCGCCAACGCCGGTATCAAGATGGGGCTGGACAACGAGACGGGTTATTACACCCTGAAGCGCGTCGTGCTCACTGCCAACAGTTATTTCGCCCTAGCCACCACGCTCGGCGCCAATGCTGAGGACTGGGCCACGCTCAATACCAACCGCATAAGTTCCACTGGCCAGTCCCACTGGGCCATCAGCGACAACTGGCTGGGCCAGTGGATGGACACCCAAGGCTACACCGACGATCATCACAACTGGTATGTCGAGCGCTCGGGTGCCTATGACATGTATTTTAACCCCAACACCCGCCAATTCATGGTTGAGCGCAGCAATGACAGGCTGTTTATCTCCTACGGCGTGAACTGGGACTACGACAACAACAGTGTGGAGATGACATCGGTCGATGGCAACGTCTATCAGGCCACCATCACGCTCAACAAGGGCGACTACTTCCTGTTCTCGACCGACAAGAGCGATGCCACCGCGATGGGCGCTACCGATGATGGCTACGAGATCACCGACCTGATGATTGGCTTTGCCCAGGCGTTGAAGGTTGAGGGCAACACCAACAATTACCATTTCACCGGCGCAACGGGCAAGTATCTGGTCGTGGTCAACCTCGAGAAGAAGACTGTGACCATCCGCAAGACCGCCGATGCCACGGTAACCAAGATTTTCCTGGAGAAGACCGACAACGTTGTCCTGGATCCCGCTGGCGGCACCTATAACCACCAGACGCTGGAGGGAGTGCGCGGCGGCATCTATGCCTGGAACAAACTCAACCTGCAGACCCAGGGCGGCCGCCCCTATGAGTGGGCTCCTAATGACGGTCCCACCAACTACACCTATGCCAACGAGGTTCCCGACAACTATGGCGGCAACAACTATCTGAAGGACCTGCCCGACACCACCACCGTGGACGGCAAGCAGTGGTATGCCTGGAGTGTGAGCAACTCGATCTGTGAGTTCTACTTCATCCGCAGCAACAAGGACGACAAGAAGTCCCAGAAGATTATCCGCCGTTCGGGCGAGATCTGGCTCACCTGGACTGACCTGCACGCGACGAGCAACCGGCAGGACGATGCCGCCCAGTGCGACAGCCTGCTTGAGGTGACGCGCAACTACTTTGACGTGAGTGCCGGCGGCGTGGGCGACTGTGAGACCATGCTCGAGGACCACTACTACGTCTATTACACCAACACCACCGGTTGGGATTCGGTCTATTGCTACGCGTGGTATGAGGTGGGCGAAGATGTGATCCGCTTCACCAAAGTTTATCCCGGCAACAAGTGCACCTTTGTCGGCTATGACGAGAACGGCTACGAGGTGTGGTGCTACGACTTCGGCTTGATTGAGGATTTCCATAATAAGTATGGCACAGATCCCAACAATCCTGACGAATACCTCACCCCGACCAATGTCATCTTTGACAACGGCAAGGGTGGCGCCAATGAGGGCGCCGAGGGCGACAAGGTGCGCGAGCAGACGGGTGACCTGGTGTTTGACAACGGTGCCTGCTATGACTACCTGGGCATGATCTACCTGGGCAACTCGCTCAACGCCATCATCAATGGCGGTATCGTCAACGGTCCCAAGTACACCGTCGAGGATGACTTGATCGGTGTCTATTATGACGAAAACGCCGTCACCAGGATCTATGAGTACCTTAATGGCGAACCCGTCATCGACGAGCAAACCGGAGAGCACAAGTATATCGAGGTTTGGGGTGCCCTGTATGCCAAGGACTTTGAGAACTACTCCGTCAAGTCGATGCAGCCCGAGGGCACAACCGACTACGTGTACGACATCTGCGCCCACACCCCGAGCCCCACTTATCCTGGTGGTTCCCAGATCCAACTCAAGCGCACCTATTACGACCAGAGCAACTGGGTGAAGATTGTGCTCTCGCCCAACTTTGACAACACGACAGCCTTGCAGAACAGCGATGTCACCTACCAGGGAGCCTTTGATGATGAAGACTTTGAGAAGGCCAATGACCAGGATCGCAACTACCTGAAGCAATTTGAGGGCAAGATCATCCCCGGCGGCTCGATGTCGGGCAATCTGGTGAACAACGTCAACCCGCAGATGCACATCACCAACATCGCACTGCCCCTCGCCACCGAGGAGTATGAGAAGAACGTGTATATCACCGGTCACTTCAACGACTCGATTGTGTTCAACTATGTCCACCAGGAATGGAGCCCAGGTCTCTACCAGGGCGTGCACAGAACCGTTCCCGTTGCTGGCACTGACGAAAACAACAACACCATTGTCGATCACATGTGGGTCAGCCCCGAGGTCTACAAGATGTTCTATGTGGCACCCAAGCCTCAAGAGGTCGCCTATATCACCTGGGCGGTGTTTGACCATCCCGACCCCAACGTGGGCACGCCCAATTGCGTTCAAGAACCTGATGAACCCGGCGCATTCTACGGCCCCATGAATTGGGACCGCACCGGCCAACTGTGGGACGGCACCAATCCCGATGATCCCGACGGTGCATGGGGCACGACCTATGGTCCCTATAGCAACGGCTACATGCAGTATGGCGCCTTCCAGGTCAACTGGTCGCTGTTTGAAGGCATGGAAATCCCCCTGGGCGGTGGTCAAGGCCGTCCCCAGGAGCCGTGGTACCGCATCTTCAAGTCTGGTCAAGCCTATAAGATTCTGGCCATCATCCGCTATGCCCACGACGAGGACGGCAATGTCGAGTACAAGCCTGGTGTCTATAAGGGTAATAATTATAACAACGGCGAGACCAACAACCATGTGGCCAATGCGCCTCGCCGCGCCAATAACACCTATGCCGACATGAAGCATGTCCCCTATGACAGGCTGAACGACAGCAAATTCATTATCTTCCCGTTATTGGGCAGCAGTGAGGACTCTAAGGGCGATGTCGTCGGCAATGTGACCGCGGTCAAGGAAGTGGTGACCACCCGCACCATCGTGGACACGAGTTACTACAACCTGATGGGCGTCAGGAGCGACCAGCCGTTCGACGGCCTGAACATCGTCGTGACCACCTACAGCGACGGTAGCCGCACTTCCAAGAAGATCCTGCGCTGATTTTCCCCCAAGGTCTCGATGACCTTGACCGTTCGACGGCCGCACCCTGCCACTACCAGTGGAGGGGGTGCGGCTGCCGTTTTGTGCCACATTTATCACACGGGTGAAAAAAAACGTCCGCTAGATGGACAGACACAGGAAAAAAGCAGTATCTTTGTCAGTTAATACATAATTCAACCATCAATTGACTATGCAAGATACCAGCAGACAATATGACGAGGTCATTGCCCAGTGCCGTGAACTGTTTATCAACAAGATGAAGGATTACGGCCCCTCGTGGCGCATCTTGAGGCCCCGCTCGGTGACCGACCAGATTTTCATCAAGGCCAAGCGCATCCGCACGCTGGAACTCAATGGCGAGACCAAGGTGGGCGAAGGCATCTGGCCCGAGTTCATCGGCATCATCAACTATGGCGTCATCGGGTTGATACAGTTGAGGCTGGGCTACAGCGACACGGTAGATATCACCGCTGAGCGCGCCCTGCAACTGTATGACGAACTCATCATGGCCACCAAGGACCTGATGATTGCCAAGAACACCGACTATGGCGAGGCATGGCGCGACATGCGCATCTCGAGTTACACCGACCTGATCCTGACCAAGATACAGCGCACCAAGGAGATTGAGAACCACGGTGGCGCCACGATCGTGAGCGAGGGTATCGACGCCAACTACCAGGACATGATCAACTATAGCGTTTTTGCCCTGATCAAGCATGGCGAGGAGAGCCATCCCAGGGCATGAACACAAACTGTTTGGACCTGATTGAAGACGTAAAATGACGATTAAAGCAATCATCAATGCGGTAAAGGGCGAGAAGTGGTGCCTGGTGCTGACGCTGCTCATGCGTCTCACCGTGGGAGGCGTGTTCATCTTCTCGGGGTTTACCAAGGCGGTTGACCCCTGGGGAACGTTCTACAAGGTGAACGATTACCTGATGGCCATGGGATTGGACCAATGGAGCGGCACGGCCATGTTCACGGCTGTGGCCCTGGCGGCGCTGGAGTTCGTCCTGGGCGTCACCATTGTCGTGGGGGCCTATCGCCGCAGTGCGCCATGGTTAGCCCTGGTATTGATGCTGTTGATGACGCCGTTGACGCTGTGGCTGGCCGTGACCGATGCTGTCCCCGACTGCGGCTGCTTTGGCGATGTGCTGCACTTGAGCAATTGGGCCACCTTTGGCAAGAATGTACTGCTGTTGCTGGGCTGCATCTACCTGTTGCTGTTCAACAAGTCGCTGCGGGGCTTGTATGGTCCAGCAGTGCAGTGGGTGGTGCTGGCCCTGTCATTTGCCCTGGTCATGGCGGTGGCCTACTATGGCTACTTTGTCCAGCCGCTCATCGATTTCCGTCCCTACCCTGTCGGCACGCGGCTCGTGCCCCAGACGACCGTCGAGGGCGATGTCGAGAGCGAGGATGACTTCATCTTCATCTATTCCAAGGACGGACAGGAGCACGAGTTCACCATCGACAGCCTGCCCGACGAGGAGGACGGCTGGCAGTATGTGACGCGCTACCACGCGCGTCGCCCCAGGGGCAAGGTGGTCGTGCAGAACGGCAATCCAGGCGAGGGCATCGCCATCCTGGACGATGAGGGCAACAACGTCACCGTTGATGTGCTGGCCGACAGCCGCCGCACGGTGCTGCTGCTCTTCCCCGACCTGCTCCAGGTGGGCGTGGTCAACTCGTTTGCCCTGAATGAAATCAACGATGCCGCCCTGGTCGCCCAGGCCGATGTCATCGGCCTCACGCCCGCCTCAAGCGAGCAGATCGAGCAGTGGCAGGACATATCGATGGCCAGTTACCCTATCTATAACATGGATGACAGCGAACTCAAGATGGTGGCCCGCGGCAATCCCGCCGTGGTCTATCTTGAGGATGGCGTCATCAAGTGGAAACGCACCCTGTCGTCGCTCAACGACGTGGAGCAACCTGTCGAGTTGAGCGATATGGGCAAGGACTATGATGCCGATAGCATCATGACCAACATGATGCTGGCCTACCTCGCCGCCATGCTCATTCTCCTGGTCATCAACCGCACCCACTTGATGGTGAGATACTTCTACTACAAGCGCCACAAGAAGCACCCACAACCCGACAACCAACAACCGGAAATAAAAAACTAGAATATGATACTCAAGGAAGGACAAATCGTTGACAACCGGTGGCACGTGGTTTACCTGATCAAGGAAAACCTCTATGCCGAGAGTTACCGCGTCGAGGACGAGAACGGCAATCCCTACTTCATGAAGGTTTACCGCCTCAAGAACACGCCCGACCGACTCATCATCGACGGGAACGTGGCCGAAATCCTGGCCTGCCGCCAACTCAACCATAAGAACATCGTCAGTTACATTGCCGACGGCACCTGCAGTGATGAGGCCGGCGAGTGCCGCTACCTGGTGGCGACCTACTTCAGTGGCGAGTTGCTGAGCGAGAAACTGCAGCGCAAGGGCAAACTCGGCAAGAAAACCGCCGTGAAGATCTTCATCGAGATGCTCGAGGGCCTGCAGTACCTGCACGAGCGTCCCGGCGTGCTGCTGCACAACGACATCAACCCCACCAACGTGATGCTCAGCAGCAAGACCGGAGGCGTTGCCGAACTCATCGACATGGGCCACATCTCGCCATGCTTCATGGGCACCCCGCCATTTGACACAGCCGACCTGGACCCGCGCTACGCCAGCGGCCAGTCGTTCCTGGGCAAGTATGACGAGCGCAGCGACATCTTTGCCGCCACGGGCGTTTTCTACACCATGCTCACGGGCAGAGCCCCCTGGGACGTGGAGTTCACTCCCGGCATGAGCCGCAAGGAAAAAATCAGGCTTGTGCGCAAGGCCCGTCAAGAGCAAGGCGAAATCGACGTCAAGGACATCAAGGACAGGAAATTGCAGGAAATCATCAAGATGGGGCTCGCGCTGGGCTACACCCAACGATTTGAGACCGTCGAGCAGATGCTGGCACTGCTCGTGAGCGGCAACGACAGCGACGAGGCCATGAAGGTGCTCGCCCAGATCGCAGCCCGTCATGAGGAAGAGGCGGTGCGTGGTGCCGAAGACGACATCGACCTGGACATCAGCGATTCGGGGGACGGCTATAAGTCGGCTACCGACGAGTTGACCAGCGCCGACGTCCAGATTAAGCGCGGCGGCGGCAACGGCTTTGCCGACATCGCCGGCATGGAAGACCTCAAGGAGATGTTGCTCAAGCGCGTCATTCTCATTCTCAAGGACAAGGAACGTGCCGAGAAATACCGCCTCACGCCGCCCAACGGCATGCTCCTGTATGGCCCTCCGGGCTGCGGCAAGAGTTTCTTTGCCGAGAAGTTTGCCGAGGAGACCGGCTTTAACTTCATTCTGGTCAAGGCCAGCGACCTGGGTTCCATCTACATCCACGGCTCACAAGGCAAAATCGCCGACCTGTTCAAGAAGGCCGAGGAGAATGCCCCCACGGTGCTGTGCTTCGACGAGTTTGACGCCTTTGTCCCCAACCGCTCGGGCGACAACACGGGCAGCAACCAGGCTGGTGAGGTCAACGAGTTCCTCACCCAACTCAACAACTGCAGCAAGCGCGGCATCTTTGTCATCGCGACCAGCAACCGCCCTGACAAGGTGGATCCCGCCGTGCTCAGGACCGGCCGCATCGACAAGCAGGTGTACGTGCCCATGCCAGACCTGACGGCCCGCCGCCTGATGTTTGAACTTTACCTCAAGGACCGTCCCTGCGGCGAAATCGACAGCGAGGTGCTGGCCCGGAAGGCCGACGGATATGTCGCCAGCGACATTGCCTACATCGTCAACGAGGCCGCCACGATTGCAGCCTTCAACAACGAAATCATCACCCAGGAACTGCTTCTCAAGACCCTCGAGGGCATCAAGCCGTCGATCAGTCAGGAACTGCTCAAGGAATATGAGGAGATGCGCGACAAGATGGAAGGCATCACCCGCAGCAACGCACTGCCCCGCATCGGCTATCGGTGAACACAGCAAACTGTAAATAGTTAGGAGTTAGGAGTTAGGAGTTAGAAGTTTACAGGCGTTAGTAGCCTTACTTAAAACTAAAAACTTAAAACTAAAAACTAAAATATGGACTTAAACAAACTGATGATGAACTATCTGGCCGATGAGGGATTTCGCCCGCACGAGACCCCATTCGGCATCGCCTTCAAGAGCGAGGGCGTCAATTTCCTCTATTTCAAGGATCCCGAGGACGAGCAGTACTTCAGGCTGATGATGCCGGCCATCTTTGAGGTCACCGAGGATAACGAGGACATGGTGTTACACGCCATGAACGATGTGAACAGCAACATCAAGGTCGTGAAACTCTACACCATGGACCTGAACGACGAGGACGGGAACAAGGAGACCTCGGTGTGGGCCGCCTTTGAGATCCTGGCCGACACCACGCCCGAACTCGTCGATATCGTGCCGCGCGCCATCACCCTGCTGCGTGGTGCCCGCCTCGCCTTCCTCTCCCGCCTGGAGGAAATCGCCGACAACTGACAACAAACATAACAAATCACACAATCAAGACGACAATGAAAAGATTATTGTTCATGACAACGCTGCTCATGATAGCAGCCTTCTCGCTCACCTCATGCGGTGACGATGAGCCCAAAGAAAAAGTAACAGCCACGGCGACCTATAACCTGTCTTTCTCGCAGGACCTGCTTGACGCCTGCAACGTGTTTATCACCTACAAGGCCGAGAACGGACGCAACGTCATGGAGCCCGTCACCTCGACATGGTGGACCAAGACGGTCACCAGCGACAAGTTTCCCGCTGAGTTTGGCGTGATGTACAAGTTCAGCACCAAGAGCGATGCCGAACTGACCAAGGAGAAGTACAACCTCACCTGCGAGTTCAACTTCTCTTGCAAGACCAGCAAGGGAGCCAGTTACACCAACAACATGACCATCCTCAACAACCAGGGTATTGACCGCGACAAGGTGTTCAGCACCCTCAACAAGATCAGCGGCAACTCGACGGGCTTCAGAGTGTCAAAGGACGGCATCTTCTCGGCCGCCAACAACCTGCGCTACGAGTAAAGCAAGACCTCTTCAAACACCTTAACAATTCAGCCCCTGCCAGCGATGATGCCGGCAGGGGCTGAATATTCTTCTATAGGAAATGTGATAAAGCCGTTGACCCTAAAAGTTTTTTTGATGCATATTTCGCTAAGAAAACATATTACACTAAAGTTTAATAACTATTCGTGAAAAATGTATTTAATTCACGAAATTCGCATTTGCCCCGCAGGGTTCGGGCCAGTATTTATATCATTACCCTTCTGTAAGGGCCTATCGCAATCAACTCCGCATGTAGGCGGCTTGGTCGGCGGGGTTGAAGGCGCCGATAAAGCGTGCGTGGCGGGTTACCTCGGCCTCGCCCATGTTGACATAGACCTTGGCGCTGTCCAGGAACAGGTCGGGCTCGTTGCTGGCGTCACCGATGAGCAGGTAGCCCATGATGATGTGGCCCAGCATCTCAACCAGGCGACGGGCATGGAAGGTGATGTAGTCGGCATCGTCAACGGCCTTGACCTTCTCCATCGTTTCCTCATAGAGGGCGGTCATCTGCTCGAGTTTGGCCTTCATCGGGGCAACGGCCTCGCTGTACTCGCGGCCGGCATATTCCTGGATCTGGTTCAGGTAGGTGCCCGTGGTGACGTGGCGGATGGCGGCAACCACCTGCAACTGGGTCGTACCCTCATAGATGCTGGTGATGCGGGCATCACGGTAGATGCGCTCGCAGGCATAGTCGCGCATGAAGCCGCTGCCACCGTGAATCTGGACGCAGTCATAGGCATTCTGGTTGCAGAACTCGCTCGTCATGCCCTTGGCCAGCGGCGTGAAGGCGTCGGCCAGGCGGTTGTAGGCCTTCATGGTCTTGCGCTCCTCGGGGGCGAGGGTGCGCTCGCGGCTGATGGCCTCGAGTGACTTGTACATGTCGACAAAGCGGGTGCATTCATACAGCAGGGTGCGTGAAGCGTCCAACTTGGCCTTGATGTTGGCAATCATCTCGCTCACGGCGGGGAAGTTGATGATGGCCTTGCCGAACTGCTCGCGGCTGCGGGCATAGGCGATGGCCTCCTGATAGGCGGCCTCGCTCACGCCGACGCTCTGGGCAGCGATACCCAGGCGGGCACCGTTCATCAGCGACATCACATACTTGATGAGGCCCAACTTGCGGTCACCGCACAGTTCGGCCTTGGCATTCTTGAACACGAGTTCGCACGTGGGGCTGCCGTGGATACCCATCTTGTCCTCGATGCGGCGCACGGTCATGCCACCGTCGCGCTTGTCATAGATGAACATCGACAGGCCGCGGCCGTCGCGGGTGCCCTCCTCGCTGCGTGCCAGCACGAGCGAGATGTCACCGTCACCGTTGGTGATGAAGCGCTTTACGCCATTGAGGCGCCAGGTGCCGTCCTCGTCCTGGGTGGCCTTGAGCATCACAGACTGCAGGTCACTGCCGGCATCGGGCTCGGTCAGGTCCATGGCCAGGGTCTCACCCTTGCAGGTGCGGGGCAGGAAACGCTCCTTCTGGTCCTCGCTGGCAAACTCGTTGATGGTCTCGGCACAGTCCTGCAGGCCCCACACGTTGACAAATCCCGCATCGGCACGGCTCACCATGTCGGCGGCCATGATGTAGGGGATCGACGACATGTTCAAGCCACCATACTGGCGGGGCAAGGTGATGCCCATCAGTCCGGCCTGGTTCAGGGCCTTGAGGTTCTCCTCGGTGCCCTTGGCATAGCGCACGCGGCCGTTCTCGTGGTGGGGACCCTCCAGGTCAACATCCTTGGCGTTGGGGGCGATGATGTCACCGCACACCTCGCCGATGATTTCAAGCACGCGCTCGTAGGAGTCCATCGCGTCCTCAAAGTCGAGGGGCGCGTAGTCAAATTTCTCACACTGGGTGTAGTTGCGCTCGCGCAGGGCCACAATCTCCTTCATCAGCGGGTGATTGAGGTGATAACGCAGCGCTTTATTGTCGGTATAAAAGTTAGCCATTGTAGTCTTGTCTTTTTTACTTGGAGTTCTTCTTGTAGTGCTTGATGAGCCTGGGAATCACGTCCTCGACAGCGCCCGTGATCACATAGTCGGCAATTGCGTTAATGGGGGCGTCGGGGTCGGTGTTGATGCTGATGATGATGCTACTCTCGTTCATGCCGGCGATGTGCTGGATCTGACCCGAGATACCGCAGGCGATATACAACTTGGGACGCACGGTGACGCCCGTCTGGCCAATCTGGCGGTCATGGTCGGTAAAACCGGCATCGACGGCAGCGCGCGACGCACCCACCTCACCGCCGAGCACGTCGGCCAATTCAAACAACATGTCGAAATTCTCCTTGCTGCCCATACCGTAGCCACCAGCCACGATAATGTGGGCATTCTTGATATTGACCTTGCTCTGCTCGATCTCGCGGTCGATGATCTTGACCACGAGGCTGGCAGGATCGATATACTTGTCGGGATCGAGGTTGACAACCTCGCCCTTGTAGTTGGCGTCAAATATTTCCTTCTTCATCACGCCCTCGCGCACGGTAGCCATCTGGGGACGGCACTCGGGATTGACGATGGTGGCGACGATGTTGCCGCCGAATGCGGGACGAATCTGGTACAGCAGGTCCTTGTATTCCTTGCCCTTGACGGCATCGGTGTGGTCACCAATCTCGAGTGACGTGCAGTCGGCGGTCAAGCCGCTGTGCAGGCACGACGACACGCGGGGACCCAGGTCACGGCCGATGGTGGTGGCACCCATGAGGCACACCTGCGGCTCAATCTCCTTGAACAGTGTGGTCACCACGCTCGAGTGGGGCAACGACGTGTAGGGGAACAGGCGGTCGTCCTGCACCTTATAGACCACGTCAACGCCATAGGGGAACAACTCCTGCTCGATGCCGTCGAGTTTGTCACCCAGCACCAGCGCCTCCAGGCGGCAGCCCAGACGGGTGGCCAGGGTGCGGCCCTTGGTCAAGAGTTCGAGGCTGACGTCGGCGATGCGGCCCTCGTCATACTCGCAATAGACTATCAGATTATTCTTGTCTTCCATTATTCTAAGTATTTGCTCTTATTATTGTCTTTAAGGGCTTAAAGGTCCTTAAGGTCTTTCTGTTTATCCGATGATGTGGTCGGCAATCAACTCCTTGACAAGGCCCTCGAGTTCGGCATCGGCACTGGCGTCGATGCGGCGGGCTTCCTTGGCCTGGAAGGCGACGTTGACGATGGTTTTCACCTTGGTGGGCGAGCCAGCCATACCGATCTGCTCGGGATCGGCCTCAATCTCCTTCACGCCCCACTCCTGGATGGCCAGGTAGGGACGGGCATCGACGAGCGCCTGGCGGTCGGCGGGCAGGGCAGCCTTCTCGCTGGGCGTCACGGCATATTTGTACTTCTGGATCAGGCGGGCGTTGCGGGGACGGCATGCGTCGGCACTGCCGTTGACGGTCACCACCAGGGGTAGCGGGCACTCAACGGTCTCAAAGCCGCGCTCGATGCGGCGCTTGATGGTAGCACGGCCGTCGGCAACCTGGATGCTCTCGGCATAGGTCACCTGGGGCAGGCCCAACTTCTCGGCAATCTGCGGACCCACCTGCGCGGTGTCGCCATCGATAGCCTGACGGCCACCCACGATGATGTCAAACTTGCCCATGTGCCTGATGGCCTGGGCCAACGAGTAACTGGTGGCCAGCGTGTCGGCGCCACCCAGGGGGCGGTCGGTCAGCACCACGCCGTCGTCACCTCCGCGGTACAGGCTCTCGCGCACCATCTCGGCACTGCGGGGCAAGCCCATGGTCAGCAACGTGATTGTCGAGCCGGGGTGAGCGTCCTTGAGTTGCAGCGCTTGTTCCAGCGCGTTCAGGTCCTCGGGGTTGAAAATGGCGGGCAGGGCAGCACGGTTGATGGTGCCGTCTTCCTTCATCGCATCTTTACCCACATTGCGGGTGTCTGGCACTTGCTTGGCCAGTACAATGATTCTTAAACCCATAGTATCTTCTTTAAAAATTATGGTTATTTTGTTGATATACCTTTTATTTACAGTCACTTGTGCATCTCTCGCACAAAAAACGCCGCAAAGTTACAAAAATTCTTGCAAATCACCCCACCCCACCCCATTAAAGTATATTAATAATGTGGTTTATTCTTTCCATTCACGATAATTATGGATAACTTTGCACTCCATTTAACTACTATCAAGACATGTACACACTCCATTACAAAGTCACCACCAGCACCTGTGACAGCGAGGGGCGGCTGAAACTCTACTCGGCGCTACAGATGATGCAAGACTGCTCCGAGATGTGGATCGACAGCGAGCCGACGGCACGCAAGTTCTTCAACGACAACAACATGACCCAACTGCTGGCCACGCGCCAGGTCGAGGTCGTGCGCGTGCCCCGCTTCAAGGAGGAGTTGACGGTCACGACGTCAATCTATGAGGTCATGCCGATGTACGGCTTCCGCAACACGTTCATCCGCGACGCCCAGGGCCAGCCCTGCTACCGCACCTGGAGCATGGGCGCATTTGTCGACCTAGCCACCGGCAAGTTGGCACGGCTCACCGACGAGACCATCGCCTCGCTCACCCTGGAGCCAAAGCAGGAGATGAATTACCGCGGACGGCGCATCATCCTGCCCAAGGCCGACGGCACCGTGCTGGAGCCCGTCCCCGTCATGCGCGCCGACATCGACTATAACCGCCACATGAACAACGCCAACTATGTGCGCATCGCCATGGAACTGCTGCCCGAGGGCTTCGAGGTCAAGGACATGCGCGTCGAGTACCGCATCGCCGCCCGGCAGGGCGACCTGCTGACGCCCACCATCCATGACATCGACGGCGGTCACATCGTCTCGCTGGCCATCGGCGGCCAGCCCTGCGCGATTATGGAATTCCTGTAAGCAGCACCAATTTCAGCGCAAAATCGAGGTTTCGGGTTAATCTTCACACCATTTTTACTGATTTTTAGCCATAAATGGTTAACTTTGCGACCAGCGATGAAAAAGATACTCAAAGTTGACAGTCCCAACGACTATGCCGCCTATGTGAACGCGCCTGCCTATCACCCGCTGGTGAGCGTGATCCACTATGACGAACTTCCGCCCTTTCGCCACAGCCTGAACAACTATGGCGTGTACGGCCTGTTCATCCAGCAGGAGTTCCCCAAGATCCTGTCCTACGGCATGAAGATGCTCCAGGCAAGTGACGCCTCGATCATCGCCGTCGCCCCAGGCCAGATTGGCGGTGCCGAGGACAACGGGCAACTGCTGACGCTCAGCGGTTGGGTACTGCTGTGGTCGCCCGAATTGCTCCACAACACCGACCTCGAGGGCAAGATGAAAGATTACCAGTACTTCTCCTATTTTGCCACCGAAACCTTGAGGATGGAGCCTGGCGAGTGGAACTTCATCACCCAGTTGCTGTCGCAGTTGAAGCATGAGATCAGCAGCCATGATGACTCTCCCGCCCTGCGCCAGGTCATCCTGGGATACATCCGCCTGGTGCTGGAATACTGCAACCGCATCTACCTGCGCCAAGTCTCAAGAGAGGATCAGGGCGCCCCCGATATCCTCAAGCGCTTCCACGCCCTGCTCAACCAGTACTTCAACGAGAACCGGCAACTCGACCTGGGACTGCCCACAGTCTCCTACTGCGCCTCCCAACTGGCCTACTCGCCGCGTTACTTCGGCGACCTGATACGCAGGGCGACAGGCGATACCGCCATCAATTACATCCACACCTACGTCGTCAACCTGGGCAAGAGCCTGCTCATGAACGGCCACAACGTCAACGAGACCTCGCGGCTGCTCGGCTTTGAGTTCCCGCACCACTTCACCCGCCTGTTCAAGAAGGCCGTCGGCGTCACCCCCAAGGAATTCCTCGGGAAATGATCACGGCCGACCTCACGCCCCGCACTACGGTAAAGAGTTATCGTTGAAATCCCGAGTTTCACATTTTTGCCAAAACATTAGCACAGTTTGGCGAATTGGTTGTAACTTTGCGCTATTGAATCAATCGACATTAATTATATAAGTAAAACTCCAATTCAGAACAAGAATCATGAGAAAGAACATTGTTGCGGGCAACTGGAAGATGAACACCACAGTTCCCGAGGGCGTGCAACTCGCCAAGGAAGTATGTCAAGCCGTGTCGGCAGTCGAGTCTCTCAAGTGTGACGTCATCGTGGGCGTTCCCTTCACCCACCTGACCGCCGTGCGCGAGGTCATCGACATCAACAAGGTGGGCCTGGCCGCACAGAACTGCGCCGACCACACCAGCGGCGCCTATACCGGCGAGGTATCGGCTCCCATGGTAGCCTCGACAGGCGCCAACTACGTCATCCTGGGCCACAGCGAGCGCCGCGGCTACTACCACGAGACCGCCCAGATCCTCAAGGAGAAGGTCGACCTGGCGCTGCAGAGCGGCCTGAAAATCATCTTCTGCTGCGGCGAGAGCCTGGAGGAGCGCGAGAACGGCACCTTCAAGGACGTCATCGAGGCCGAGATCCGCGACTCACTGTTCCACCTCACCACCGAGCAATTCCAGAATATCGTCATCGCCTATGAGCCCATCTGGGCCATCGGCACCGGCAAGACCGCGACCAGCGACCAGGCACAGGAAATCCACGCCCTGATCCGCAGCCTCGTGGCCGACAAGTTTGGCGCACAGGTCGCCGACGACACCACCATCCTCTACGGCGGCAGTTGCAAGCCCAGCAACGCCCCCGAACTGTTCGCCAAGCCCGACATCGACGGCGGACTCATCGGCGGCGCATCGCTCAAGGCAGCCGACTTCATGGGCATCGTCACCGCCTTCTGATACCGAGGCAACGACAATCCCCATTGACCCGGAATCAAGAACTAGCGCAGCCAGCAATCGCTGGCTGCGTTTTTTTCTCACCCTCCAAGCCACACGGCCAAAAAGCGCACTATCGGACATAAATTCTTAAAAAAACACACATGATAAGGAAAAATGCACTATCTTTGCGCCAAAATTTGACAACAACACATCTATAGATATAATGTTGAAACGATTACACATCCGCATTTTGAGCCTTTGCCTGATGCTGGTGGTCGCACTCGCGGCCAGCGCCCAGCGCCCCCAGGTGAGCGACCGTCTGAACCGCAACGGACAGGTCACCGTTGATGCGCCCAAGGAACTCGAGAAACGCAACAACAGCAACGTGGGCAAGCAACAAGCCACCACCAGCAAGGACAAGAAGAACAAAAAGAAACCCGAGGCCAAGGCCGAGGAAGAAAAACTCAACGAACTTGACGACGACACCAAGGAAGTCAAGAAAGAAGAGGAAAAAAAGAAAGACGAAGAAAAGAAAAAAGAGGAATTCACCCCCAAGAAGCCCAAGCGCAACCACACCTCACAACAGACCATCGAATCGCGAGGCGTCGGCTACCGCATCCAGGCCTACAGCGACAACAACTACAAGACAGCCAAGGCCTCGGCACAAAAGCGCGCAAGAGACATCGCCATGAAGTTCCCCCAATACCGATCCTACATCTCCTACAAGGCACCCGCTTGGAGACTGCGCATCGGTGACTTCAAGACCCAGCGCGAGGCACAGGCAGCCCTGCAGCGCATCAAGAGTGTTTACCCCAAGTTCGCACGTGAGATGGTCATCGTGCGTGACCGCATAAACGTTTGGAGCAATGATTAAAATGAAATTCAGCGACGAGGACCTCAACCTCGCCGAGAAAATAGCAGAGCACTACCGTGCCATCATCGAACTCATCGGGGAAGACCCCACCCGTGAAGGCCTGGCCAAGACACCCATGCGCGCCGCCAAGGCCCTGATCGAGAACACCCGCGGCTACAGCGAGGACGCCGACGCCATCGTCCACAGCGCCATCTTCGAGCACGAGGGCAGCGAGATCGTCATTGTCAAGGACATCGAGTTCTACTCCCTGTGCGAGCACCACATCCTCCCCTTCTTCGGCAAAGTCTCCATCGGCTACATACCCGCCGGCGGCATCGTCGGCCTGAGCAAACTCGCCCGTATCGTCGACACCTACTCACGCCGCCTCCAAGTCCAGGAACGCATGACCCACGACATCTGCGAACTGCTCACCCGCGTTCTCCCCAACCGCGGCGTCATCGTCTATGCCGAGGCACAACACATGTGCATGAAAATGCGCGGCGTCGAGAAACAAGACTCAACCACCATCACATTTGAGTATAGTGGTGAGTTTGAGGACATTCACCGCCAGAACGAATTCTTCACACTGCTCGGCGTGAAAAAATAATTTAAAAAAAAGTGATTTTTTGTGGCAAAAATTTTGTCAGTTCAAAAAGTCGCTGTATCTTTGCACCGCAATTCACGAAAGCACCCCTCCTTTGGGGTCAGAATTCAACGCGAAAGTAGCTCAGTTGGTAGAGCACGACCTTGCCAAGGTCGGGGTCGCGGGTCCGAGTCCCGTCTTTCGCTCACGTTCTTTGAACTTCACAATGGTACGGTACTGGAAACA
>Ga0310695_10004750_pt1 | contig 24605 bp, 19 predicted proteins | sample RumenRJG_04DNA_FD_203882 | JGI IMG/M metagenome (GOLD analysis project Ga0310695, IMG submission 203882) | Bovine rumen microbial communities from Lethbridge, Alberta, Canada - RJG_04 (v2) (version 2) | ecosystem: Host-associated > Mammals > Digestive system > Stomach > Rumen | place: Canada...
AGGAGACGTAGAGCCGGTCCATACCCAGATAAGGTTATCGAGTCCGTACTCGTTTGTGAATTTGTCGTAGAGGAGACGGTAGAGCTTCTTGCAGGGTTCAGGACCCTCAGCTCCCCACCAGAACCAGCCGCCCTCAGCTTCGTGGAGGGGTCTCCAAAGTATCGGAACATCAGCATCTTTGAGCTTTTTCATTTCACCTGCGAGGAGGTCGATGTCAGCGAGGAGCTTTTTATTCTCCCATGTACCCTCTTCAAGAGCTTTTGAAATGCTGAATGTAGTGTAAGTAGCACTTGCAGATTCAACGTAGAATGCAACACCGTTACCTTCCTCGTCAGAAGGGACGTTCCAGTGCCATGTCACGGTAGCGATTCCGTGGTACTTGTTTACCCACTCGATAGCACGTTCAGGAGCGTGGTCTCGCCAGTCCATAGAAGTGTTGTAGGCAAGGAAGTCTATACCGCGGATAGCAGGCTGTTTGCCGGTTTTGTCGAGGATATACTCGAATTCAGCCTCGTTGTCCTTGATAAAAACGTCAGGGGAATTCCAGCTGTTGTAGTTGTGGTCGCCGCAGTACTCCTGCTGACCTGCGATTATGTGATTGCCGTACTGGTCGAGGAGGTAGCTGTAGAGCCTTTTTGCAGAATCGGACGCATTTGGATTAGAGAGCTGTTTAGTGGGGGAGAGGTTCTTTATCTTGTCGGGAGCGGGTTTGAGGGTGAGATAATCGAAGAATGTATAACCCCAGTAAGCGCTGAATTCGATGATATTCTTTCCGGCTTTGAGGTTTACGATACCGGCGGAAGTCTCCTTGAAAGAGGGTGTGTAAGGGAAAGTGACTTCGCCCTGATTTGTGCCGTTTACGTTAAGGTACTGCACCTTTTTGCGTGGGTCGCTGGGTTCGCAGTAGGAGATATTCATTTCGTAGAGTCCTGCCTCGGGGACGTCTACCTCCACGGAAACTGTAGTACCCTTTTGGTCGAGGTAAGAGAAACCCTTTCCGGAAAAGTTGCTAAGGTCCATATTCTCAGGAAAATCGCTGAGAACTACGCCTTTAACGCCCTCAGTGAAAAGCTTGCCGCCGCTTGTTTTTCCTTCCTCAAATTCATACTTCATAATGTCCTCCGCATTTGCGGCAGTGGTATTGGCAAATAGCTGGGCAGAAGAACCAGCAAAAGTCATAGCCGCCGCGAGTGTAGCAGAAACGATCCGCTTAAATGATACGTAACTCATAATTATAGCCTCCTTAAATTAAGAGCTTATTCTTCTTATAGTTTAGCATAAAAAACGGCTTAAAGTCAATAAGGTACGGTTGAATTATTATTTGAGAGATTGAAGTGTAGGTTGAGAAAATGTACAACATTAAACGAAAAGATGATTATTCTACTAAAATTTTAATATGTATTTTTTAATGACGTATTACATTTTCAGACGAAGATTCGGTTTTTAGTTGCTATTCACCGTTAAATGTGTTATAATAAATGTGTTCTGTATAACTGCCGTCGGTCGGTTATTGAACAAACAGTGATTAATACAAATTCTACGAAAGCAGAGGTGGCGTTATGAATCAGCATACACGTTTCAATCTCCCGATATGCCTTACGGTCGAGGAGGACGCTTTTTTTCATTCTGACGAGATAGTCCGTAAGTACATTCCCGATATCATAGGACAGAAGGCTATCATAATATCTGAGGAGTTTCTCATTGGTATATACCGCGAAAAAATCGAGGATATCAGCCATGATTTCGGCAATGCTGAGATATTTGCAATGGGTGGGGCGAGTTTTGATGAAGCGGTCACTATTGCGAAAAAGGTATGTGTCGAGGACATAAAAGTTATTATCGGCATAGGCGGTGGAAGAGTGCTTGACACTGCAAAATATGCGGCTCATATCAGCAAGGCTGTCTATATCTGTATGCCGACTTCGCTAAGTAACGATTCGCTTGCATCACCGTTTTCAGTGCTTGAGACCTATGGTAAGGCACGTAAGACATTTGCCTGCAAGATTCCGACAGCAATAATAGTAGATACAAACATGATAATAAATGCCCCCGAGGGACAGACTCTTTCCGGAATCGGTGATACTATCGCGAAACATACAGCTTTATACGACTGGAAACTGTCAGCTTCAAAAACTTCAACTCAGGTGGACGATTTTGCCTATGCACTCAGCCGAATGGCATATGACTCAGTTTACCATTGTGACGAGAAAAACATGAAAAGCCGTGTATTCATACGAATACTGTCGCGTGCACTGGTAATGGGCGGACTTGCTATGGAGATAGCCGGTTCATCCCGACCGTGCAGTGGAAGTGAGCACCTTTTTGCACACGCAATTGAAGAGTTTTATCCCGATGTGAAAATCTCCCATGGACTTGCAGTCGCACTCGGAACGATACCTGCGTGCATTTTTCAGGGGCAGGACATCGCCGGACTTTTGAAGTTTTTCCAAACATATGGAGTTGACATAAATCCGCAGTCTTATGGCATAAGTGAGGAGATGTTCGCGGATATGTGGCTGAAAGCGAGAACAGTCAGAACAGGCAGAATAACAATACTTGACGATATAAAACACGATACAGCACAGCTTAATGAAATTTACAGCAGAATGGTGGAGGGAATATGAAAACAGGACTTATTTTTGATATGGACGGTACACTCTGGGATTCATCAGAAGGAGTGGCAGGAGCGTGGTCTGAAAAGCTCCGCGAACTCGGTCACGGCGACATTGTAGTAACTCAGAAGGACATCATGGGTGTTATGGGACTGACTATGGACAGGATAGCTGATATACTTTTTGCAAAAATCCCTCAGCAGGAGCGGATGCAGGTACTCGATGCCTGCGGTGAGCATGAAAATGATTATCTCCGCGGACATGGCGGAGTACTCTATCCAGACCTCGAAAAGACACTTATCCGCCTGAAGGAGAAGTATCCGCTTTTCATCGTGAGCAACTGTCAGAGTGGTTATATTGAGGCATTTCTGGAGTATTACGGATTTGGAAAGTATTTCGAGGATATCGAGTGCTACGGTAACAATCTCAAAAACAAGGGTGATAATATCGCACTCATAGCCGAGCGTAACGGAATTGAAAAAGCGTACTATATCGGCGATATTCAGGGCGATTACGATGCGACTATGCAGGCTGGATTCGACTTTATCCATGCCGCATACGGTTTCGGAACGGTAGATGCAGATGTTCCGGAACTTGCGCAGTTCAGCGACCTTCCTGAGCTTCTTGAAAAGCTTTAATGCAGTTATTACTTATAACTGCGCTGTCATTCAGTGTACCGATAATAACGTGGATACTCATGCGGAAAAAGTACGATGCGCGGTGGTTTCCTCTTATTGTAGGAGTTTTTTCTTACACGATTCTCATATCTTTGCCGCGTTCAGCTGCGAGGTTTATTATTCTCAACGATGGGGTAAAGCATATACCGTTTCTGTACTATCTGCTTGAAGCTTTATTATCGGGAATTTTTGAGGAAGTCGGACGATACATGGTTTTCAGGTATCTTATCCCTAAATATGACGAATGGCGTGATTGCTGTGCATACGGTTTAGGACACTGCGTGGCTGAGGCGGTACTGATTTCACATTTTATTGATAATACACTGTCCGATAGTATCATTGAGAGTATTAGCGATTTAACCGGTATAGCATTTTCTATAGCGATGTCGGTAATGGTGTTTACGGCTGTTCATTTCCGCTCAGACCGGAAACTTCTTTACCTTGCGGTAGGTTTTCACACACTTATCGACTTTGTTTCCGGCTTATATTTCATGAAATACATCGGACTTATCGAGTTGGAGGTATTCCAGCTTATGATTATTGCCGGAGCTTGTTACCTCGCGTACAGAGTGTATCGGAAGACTGTTTATGACGTATAGAAAAGGCGAACCTGCTTAAGACGGGTACCCATATAGAAGATTTGCCCCGAAGCGTTCAAAAGCGCTTCGGGGCATTCGCATTATATACAGTAGCTAAGCTGATCAGAATTTGCGACCACAACAAAAAGCGATAGAAATTCCAATTTATGAAAAATTTAATCTCTCACAGGGCATATCATCTGAAGGTCAAACGGTTCCTCTTCAGCAATTTCTTTTATAGGGTCACTTGCCAGGATACTCCCCATTGCTCTGTAAAATGCGATCGTCTCCTCTGAAGAACAAGCAGATATGTACAAAGCTTCTGCACCGTTTTTTCTTGCTTCATCTTTCCCTGCTTCAAATAATCGTCTGCCAATGCCTTGTCCTCTGCATTCAGAAGCCACCTGCATCATATCAAGGATCATGTACGGACCATTTAGCTGCTTTAACAGACCTATAAAACCAACAACTTTATCATTTTCTAATGCTATGTATGTAATATGATCATCGCTGCTTATTTGCTTTGCTACAGATCGCTTTTTGTTCAGATCCCAATCCTCGGTATATTTGCATTCAACCAATGAAAAGTCTCCGTCTATTCTGCGATATACCTTATTTACATCCTGTTTTCTGTTATATAAATCCAATGATTCTATACAGAAATTTGTATCTGATAATAATTCAATTTTAATCAAATGATAAACCTCCTTATGTTATATGTTTTGCTTTTTGATCCGTTTGCATTATTATCGTTTTCATACGCAACACCTCTTTCACGTTCGTAGCCCGATTTATGTTAGTGATGATTATAGCACAATAACGCTGCGCTGTCAATAAAAACACCATAGTATTTCTGACTTGAGATCAGAAATACTATGGCTTAATACTTCAATATCAGCGCCGCATATAACAGGTTCGCCTTTTATCATTATATGATTCTGTATATTTTATCAGTCATCTGAGCCGACAGCTGAAATAACCTCAGTGAGGAGGTTAGCCGGAAGCTGTTCGTATCTGAGGAAGTCGAATGTAAAGCTTCCCATACCACGTGTAGTCTGACGGAGGTACATTGCGAAATCGTGCATTTCTCTTACGGGTACTTCAGCGATTATCATAGTCACACCGTGAGAAACTGGTTCCATACCGAGTACACGTCCGCGGCGCTTGTTGAGTTCACCCATGATATCGCCGGTATTGTCGTCAGGAGCAGTAACTTTGAGTTCGCCGATAGGTTCGAGCATTACGGGGTCAGCCTGACGGAGACCTTCCTTATATGCGATAGAAGCGGCAGTCTTGAAAGCCATTTCTGACGAGTCAACAGGGTGGTAAGAGCCGTCAACGAGGATAGCCTTGAGTCCTACAACAGGGCAGCCTGCGAGAACACCCTTCTTTACAGACTCTTCGAGACCCTTCTGTACAGCGGGGAAGTAGTTCTTAGGAACAGCACCGCCGAAGACTTTTTCCTCGAAAACGAGAGTGTCGCTTACGCAGGGCTCGAATTCGATCCATACGTGACCGTACTGACCGTGTCCGCCTGACTGCTTCTTGTGCTTGCCTTCGACCTTGACCTTTTTGCGGATAGTTTCCTTGTAAGCGATCTTAGGAACGCTGAGATTGATCTCTACACCGAATTTGCCTTTGAGTTTAGCAGCAGCAACTTCGAGATGCTGTTCACCGAGACCGCTGAGTATCATTTCTTTGGTATTATCGTCTTGAATGTATGTGAGAGTGGGGTCTTCCTCAGTAAGACGCTGCATACCGGAAGAAACCTTTGCTTCGTCGCCCTGAGACTTCGGCTTTACTGCCATTGAGTAGCAAGGACGCGGGAACTCCATAGGTGCAAATTCAACGATGCGTGAAGAATCGGTGAGGGTATCACCTGTGTTAGCGGTTATCTTTGAAGCAACTACAATATCTCCGGCAGAAGCGGAAGCGGCATCAGACTGTTTTTTGCCAAGAAGTGTATAGAGTTTACCGATTTTTTCGATAGAGCCTGATTTAGCATTAACAACTTCTGAGTTAGCTTTGAGTTCACCCGATATTACGCGGATAAATGACATTTTTCCTACGAATGGGTCAGCAACAGTTTTGAAAACATAAGCAGCAAGAGGGTCACTTTCTGAGCACTTGACCTCGACGATTTCCTTTGCAGGATTGTAAGCTTCAGCTGTGAAAACTTCATTAGGTGAGGGGAGGAGGAGCTCGAATTCCTTCAGAAGCATATCAATACCTGCAAGTTCAGTAGCAGATGTGCACACAACAGGAGTGATGATACCGCGGTTCATACCGTCGTGAATACCATCAATGAGTTCCTTCTGAGTAAAGGGTTCACCCTCGAAGAACTTTTCCATGAGTTCATCGGAAGTTTCAGCGACCGCTTCAGAAACTGCCGCAACAAGACCTTCGATACGGTATTCAAACTTCTCTGAGATTTCAGCAGTAGGCATATCAGTCTCGACAGCGTTACCTTTTTCGTCGTATTTGTAAGCCTTCATCTCGATGAGATTGACGTAGGAGACTATCTCGCCGCCGCTGATAACAGGAACAACAACAGGGCAAACTGTAGGACCGAAAACGGTTTTGAGCTCTGTGAGGACGTTGAAGAAGTTAGCGTCTTTGTCGTCGATTTTAGTAACGACGAACATCTTTGAGCGTCCCTGCTTAACTGCTTCGTCGTAAGCCTTTCTCGCACCGACCTTAACGCCTGACTTTGCGGAAACAGTGATGAGGACAGTATCAGCTGCGCGGATACCCTCTACCATTTCAGATGCAAAGTCGAACAGACCGGGAGTATCGAGAAGATTTATTTTGTAATCGTTATAATCAAAAGCAGCAAGAGAAGTGCTGATAGAAATAACTCTTTTTATCTCTTCGGGGTCGTAATCGCATACGGTAGTACCGTCAGAGGTTTTTCCGAGACGGTCAGAAGCGCCTGCCTTGTAAAGCAGAGCCTCAGCGAGGGAGGTCTTGCCCGAGCCATTATGACCGGCAAGTGCGATATTTCTTATTTTGGATACATCATAGTTTTTCATTAGGTTTTCTCCTCCGGTATTGGAATTAGTTATATATGGAATAAAATACTTATATACAACCACAAGAATAATTATATATCATATGTTAAAAAATTGCAATACTTTTACAATCGTTTCTACATTTCATAATGCTTTTGACATATTTATTTGTGCAGATTCAACAATAGTGATAGACTTGTCTGTATGGTGTGGCTGTAAAATGTTCATTGGCAATATTATACCACAGTAGGCGGCGAGCCATACAATAGTGAACAGAACCATTTTTACAGCGGAATCTCCTGAGAGACTTAGCAGACGGAATAAAAGCTCAGTAAGAGCCATAGTCATGAAAGCGTATGCGACCGGTGAAATAATCATGCGAAATGGTCTGAACTGTATTCCCGATGTACGTATGACCTTGATAAAGCGAGAAATGTTTCCGAATATATTGCTTGCGTAGTACGATACAGCAATCCCGACAAAGCCGAACTGAGGTACAAGTATAAGTACTGCTGCAATGCGTATCACGTATTCTGCGAGGTAGTTGAGTGAAGAAAAACTCTGTTGACCCATGCCTTTTATCATGGATTCAAGAACTATTTCCATGTAAATGAAAGGTACTACCGGAGCAATTGCTGAGATAAGTCCGCCGGCGAGTTCACCGCCTCCGAGGGTGTGACCGAGAGGTCTGCCGAAGCGTATGAGTACAGCTGACGCAAATACTGCGTAAATCATCGTGTACTCAATGAGCCGCGCAGTGAGACTCCTTATACGTTCACTATTGCGAGCTGCGGCAGCTCTTGCTGATTCGCTGACTATCATGCCGGACATCGAGCATAGTGCAACAGACGGAAAGAAAAGGGTAGGAATTACAATTGCCTCGAATATTCCGAAAAGGCTGAGTGCCTGCTCATGAGAGTCACCGAACTGACGAAGGCAAATTGGGATAAGAGCGTCGTTTGTACTGCTAAGTGCTGATGTCAGGATACTTCCGCCCATTATCGGCAGAGCAGCGGCTGTGTATTGTCTGAAACGAATAGAGCACTTACCGGTACTTTTCATGTGAAAGCGTGCGAATAGAACAAGCATGAAAATGAGGGAGGCAGTGTTTCCGGCGATAATGGAAGAGGTCATGATTCGGCAGACTGTCCCTTCACTGTGAGAAACAGTTGCAGATGCAGCAGCAAATGTTACCGATGCTTTTACCGCGAATTCGAGAATGTCTCCGCAGGCAGCAGCTGAAGCCTTGCGGCAGGCATTGAAGTAGCCTTTCAGACACGACGAAACAGCACCGCAGACGAGTGCGACCGGCATGAGACGTATTGCACCTGCGACATCTGCACCACTGAAAAAGCGACTGCTCAGCGGCTGTGCGAATAGCAAGAGAACGGTCGATGTTACCGCACTTAGCAGTAAGCAGAGCTTGATACCGTGTATGAGTACACGGTTCGGGTCACCGCATTTTTTGCCGAGTTCCTCCGAAACGAGACGGCTTGTGCAGAGAAATGCATTGCCGTTTGAGAGAATTCCTGCGAATCCGAGAAACGACCCCATCAGCGAGAAAATACCTATTGCAGAAGCTCCGAGGTGACGGTTTATGAAAACGTTAAGCAGCAGAGCGGCAGAGTCAAGTGCGAGCTGCATAAGTGTCAGAAGTACAGTATCACGAATCATTTTACTTTTAATCATAATTTCCCCTCCGGTAAATAATATGGGGAAATATTTCATTTAATGCAAAAAAAGGCTGTCACAATTTGTGACAGCCTTTGATACTATTCAGAATCAGCCTTTTTTCTTAGCTTCGATGTCAGCGAGAGCGTCCTTGCGTGAGAGGTTGATACGACCCTGACGGTCGATCTCAGTTACCTTAACAACGATCTCGTCACCGAGAGAAACAATGTCTTCAACCTTTTCGACTCTTGACTTGTCGAGCTTGGAGATGTGAACGAGTCCGTCCATACCGGGAACGATCTCAACGAATGCACCGAAGTCCATGATACGAACTACCTTACCTCTGTAGATAGCGCCGACCTCAGGACCGTTTGCGATAGTGTCAACGATCTGGAGAGCCTTTCTTGCGTTCTCGCCGTTGATACCGCTGATGAATACGTTACCCTCGTCGTTGATGTCGATCTTTACGTCGCAGTCAGCGGAGATTTTCTGGATAACCTTTCCGCCTGAACCGATAACTTCGCGGATCTTCTCAACAGGAACCTTAGTCTGGAACATCTTAGGAGCAAACTTGCTTACTTCCTTTCTTGGAGCGGGAATAGCCTTGAGCATGATCTCGTCGAGGATGTAAATACGAGCCTTTCTTGTCTTCTCGAAAGCTTCCTTGATGATAGCAGGAGTAAGACCGTCGACCTTGATATCCACCTGGATAGCAGTGATACCCTTATGAGTACCGCCAACCTTGAAGTCCATGTCGCCGAAGAAGTCTTCGAGACCCTGGATATCTACCATAGTCATGAACTCGTCGCTGTCGGGCTTAGTGATAAGACCGCATGAAATACCGGCTACAGGAGCCTTGATCGGAACACCTGCGTCCATGAGAGCGAGTGTAGAACCGCAGATAGAACCCTGCGATGTAGAACCATTAGATGAAAGAACCTCGGAAACGAGTCTGAGAGCATAGGGGAATTCTTCAACAGGCGGAATAACAGGAGCGAGAGCTCTTTCAGCGAGAGCACCGTGACCAATCTCACGTCTTCCGGGACCTCTGCTGGGCTTTGTTTCACCTACAGAGTAGCTCGGGAAGTTGTACTGGTGCATATATCTCTTTGTCTCTTCCTCGTCGAGACCGTCGATGCGCTGAGCGTCACTTACAGGACCGAGAGTTGCGATAGTGAGTACCTGAGTCTGACCTCTTGTGAAGAGACCTGAACCGTGTACGCGAGGGAGGACGCCAGCCTCAGCAGCAAGCGGACGGATTTCGTCGATGCCTCTGCCGTCAACACGCTTGCCCTCGTAGAGCCAGTTGCGGACGATCTTCTTCTGAAGCTTGTATATGCACTCGTCGATCATAGCAATCTGCTCGGGGTACTGTTCATCGAATTTAGCGTGGATATCGTCAATGATAGGAGCGAGTCTCTCGTCGCGGACATTCTTGTCGTTAGTATCGAGAGCTACCTTTACGCGGTCAGAAGCGAAAGCTTCGATAGCGTCGAACATATCATGGTCAACTTCCATTGACTCGAAAGCAAACTTAGGCTTACCGATCTGCTTTTGGATATCGCTGATGAAAGCGACCATTTTCTTGATCTCTTCGTGACCTGTGAGGATAGCGTTGAGCATTGTGTCCTCGGGAACTTCATTAGCGCCGGCTTCGATCATAACGATCTTCTCAGCAGTACCTGCAACAGTAAGTACGAGGTCAGTCTTAGCTCTCTGCTCAAGAGTGGGGTTGAGGACGATCTCGCCGTCAACGAGACCTACGTTGATACCTGCGATAGGACCGTTCCACGGAATATCGGAAATAGAGATAGCGATGGAAGTTGCGATCATACCAGCGATCTCAGGTGAATTGTCAGGCTCAACAGCGAGTACAGTCATAACGACTGAAACGTCATTTCTCATATCCTTTGGGAAGAGAGGACGGATAGGTCTGTCAACGCAGCGTGAAGTAAGGATAGCCTTTTCAGTGGGCTTGCCTTCTCTCTTTGTGAAGCTGCCGGGGATTTTGCCGACGGAGTAGAGTCTTTCCTCGTAGTCAACTGAGAGGGGGAAGAAGTCAACACCCTCTCTGGGCTTAGCGCTTGCAGTAACGTTAGCCATAACGACTGTTTCGCCGTAACGTACCCAGCATGAGCCATTGGAAAGACCGCAGGTCTTGCCTGTTTCTACGACAAGGGGTCTGCCGGCATAAGTGGTTTCAAAGGTTCTGTAATTCTCAAACATTGATATGCCTCCTGAAAAAATATTTTTGCAGCGGCTTTAGCAATAAACTCTGACACTGTATACAAAAGCTTTCAGGGTCACAGTTTAATGCTAAAAGCCATGAACTGCGGGTTTGTGAGAAAGACTTAAAGGCAGAAGGGGACTGCCCCTCTGCCTTCATGGACGTATGATTACTTACGGAGACCGAGCTTCTCTACGATAGCACGATATCTGTTGATATCCTTCTTCTTGAGGTAAGCGAGAAGGTTACGTCTGTGACCAACCATCTTGAGAAGACCTCTTCTGGAGTGGTGGTCATTCTTGTGGATCTTAAGGTGAGCGTTAAGGTCGTTGATTCTCTTTGTGAGAATAGCTACCTGAACCTCAGGTGAACCTGTGTCGTTTGCACTTGTTCTGTTAGCCTCGATAACGGCTGTTTTTTCTTCTTTTCTAAGCATTGAAAAGCACCTCATAAAATATAATATTCCGCTAACGTAGAAAGGGGTGGATATCTGAGGACATGCCCGGTTCCAAGTACGCGGTGATAATATTATAACACAAAACGAACGGCTTGTAAAGGGGTTTTTCAATTTTTTCAGTCAAAATACGTGATTTATTCTGTTGGAAGTACCGGGAGAAGGTCGGGGCTTACGAGACCTGAGTCAACTTTTTGTATCAGAACAGCATCACTGCCGGTTATTCCGTCACCGGGGTTATAGCAGTCGGCGTTAATTTTTGCGCGTTCGGAGAGAACATATTTGTCCTTGTTGCCGATAAACTGGAGAATAGTGACAGCGTCCGCAACTGTGACACTGCCGTCGAGGTTGGCATCACCGTAGACAGGAGCGGGAATTTTTCCGAGTGATTCAAATCTGAGACCTGTTTCCTCAGCCCATTTTTCAGCAGTTGAACCGGTGTAGCCGTGAACTGTTGTTTTCTGCGGCAGGTCACCTTCATTTGGCGTGTATTCTATTTTGCAGTATGGGTCGAGAACGGTGATATCCTCCATTCCGTCGCAGTCCTTGAATGCGTATGCACCGATGTGTGATACTTTTTCGGGAATTGTGAGGCTTGTCAGGGATGTACAGTTATGAAATGCATGACTTCCGATACTTGTCACGGATTCGGGAAGTTCAATTTTTGAAAGGTCAAAGCAATCACTGAAAGCATAGTTTCCGATGCGTGTGATATCGCCTTCAAACTGAATATACTTTACTGTACCAGGATATACCAGATTATCTGGAAACCACGGAGTTTTACTGCTTGATTCATAGTCATACATATCTCCTGTTCCGCGTATATAGAGACGTCCGTCAGTAGTGAATTGGTACTCTACCTTTTCGCCGCACCAGTCGTAGCCGAGGAGTCCGACTGCGCCTGCGGTCATGTTTTCAAATGACAATGCGGGACTGTAAGGAACAACTGCCTCACCTGCGAGGATTGCTGTAGTTAGAATTGCTGCTGTAATTTGTTTGATATTCATGTCACCAACTCCTGATTAAAATAATATATAACTATTATATACCTGTCTTATACTGGTGTCAAGCAAAATATATAAGTAAAATAATTTTTTTTGAAAGCATATTGACGTTCCGGCGGAAATATTATATAATAAGAATGTATGAAAATCAGGAAGTGATAAAAATGAAAAATTATGTTTCAGCATCAGTGCTCAGCGCTGACCTGCTCGATATGAGAAATGAAATAAAAAAACTTGAGGATAACGGTGTGGATATGCTCCATTTCGACGTTATGGACGGCATTTTCGTGAATAATATCACGTATGGTCTGCCGGTACTCGAACAGGTGAGGAAGGTCACAGACATGGCCCTTGATGTCCACCTTATGATTACCGACCCGCTCAGATACGTTGAACGCTTTGCTAAGGCAGGAGCTGATATTATCAGTTTTCACTCCGAGAGTGAAAGCGATACTCTTGAAACTATCCGCACAATAAAAGCGTGCGGAGTCAGGGCGGCAGTTGCGATCAAGCCGAACACTCCGGCTGAGACCGTATATGAATTCCTTCCGGAGCTCGATATGCTGCTTGTTATGACTGTAGAGCCGGGATTCGGCGGACAGAGCTTTATCCCTGAGACCGTTGAAAAAGTACGTCTTATCCGTCAGAAGATCCAGCAGCTCGGACTCAGCTGTGATGTTCAGGTTGACGGAGGAATAAACTATGAGACTGCTCCCATTGCCAGAAATGCAGGCGCGAATGTCCTCGTTTCGGGAAGCTGCCTTTTCAGAGCCGGGGATATGTCTGAGGCGGTAAGAATGATAAAGGGAGAGCCTCAATGCAGCGGAATGTAAGAAGCGAACGCTTTATCTGGATAGACATAATGATTACGCTCCTTACTCTGGAGCTTATGGAGTATTTCTATTACGGCACAAGAGCTGTTGTACTGGGATTAGTATGCGCAGGCACATCCTTGGCGGCTGAGCTGATATCACTGAAGCTGATGCGGCGCAAGTTCACCGCTGATGACCTCACCTGCGTATCAGATGCACTTATCATTGCACTTATGCTGCCGGCTGCATTCGATTACAGGATAGCCGGTATAGCGGCAGTTTTTGCGGTTGTCGTTGCAAAGAACGTTTTCGGCGGAAGACTGAATATGATTTTTTCTCCTGCCGCAGCTGCCTACGTGTTCATTTACACATCGTGGAAGAATCAGCTTCTCATGTTCACAGAGCCGCATACCCATACAGGTCTTCTTGAGAAGGCAGGCGGACTTGTCAGCTCAGCAAGTCACAGTTTCAACATCTCAGGCAAGATGGATGTGTCAGATTTTGAGATACTGATGGGCAATATGAGCGGCGCACCCGGTGCAGTGAGTATACTTCTCCTCTCGGTTGCGGCACTTGTTCTGCTGTTCAGACGTTCGATATCTGCGGGTGCTTTTATCGGCACCATATCAGCGACTGCTTTCCTCTCAGCGATAGTACCGGCTTCTGCTAACCGCGTTGACTCAGTAAAGTATACTCTCGTAACAAACATGGTCCTCTTTGCGGCAGTATATATTATCGCTGACCGCAGAATAGCTCCGAAACGCGGATATTTCGCATTTTTCTATGGCTTTTTTATTGCAGCGTTCTCATATATCCTCACTATCACAACAGCGAAGGAGAATTCGATAGTCCTCATATCACTCGTGTTCACTCCTGTTGCCCTCGGATTCAAGAACCTCGAAAAGCACATAGAAACTGTCGAGCAGGAGGAACTTTCTGCAGCTGCGGCTGTAACCTCATCAGGAGAGGAGGCGGCAGCTGATGAATAAGAAGAAAACAGCCGTTTTTGACGGACTCATCGGCGATAATACGGTTTTATCGGCACTTATGGTAATATCGCCTGTAATAGTCTGCGGCAATACGATTAGAAACGCTGTCGCACTTATTTATGCGTTTTCTGCGATAACCTTTATATCGGTGTTTTTAGGTTCATTTGTCCCGAAAAAACTGCCGTATGCTGCAAAGTCCGTTATATATGCGGTTATTTCATCTGTTGTATACATTCCCGTAAAGAGTGTCGCACAGGGATTCTTTCCCGAAGTTGTGACCCGCGTTGGAATATACTTCCCGCTGCTTGCTGCGAATTCGCTTATCGTTTTGCAGCCGCAGACAAAGTTCCGCAGCATGAAACGAACACAGATGACGGCATCACTGGTATTCTATATTTTAGGATTTGATGCGGTAATGCTTATCACTGCTTTCCTGCGCGAACTCTTTTCAAGCGGTACGATCTACGGCAGGGTAGTTGACATGAATACCCTCATAAGCGGACTCGGTCTGCCGTTCGGCGGCTTTATATTCCTCGGACTCTTTTGCGGAGTTTACCGCGGTATACGTTCAGTTATAAGACGTGAAAACAGAGACGGAGGTGACGGCGATGTTCATAGTAGCTGAGTTCGTAGTCCTTCTCTCGACTAACCTCATACTCATGCAGGCACTCGGCACGAGTACACTCTTTATTGCTGCCGGAAACAGGAAGAATCTCCTGTGGACTGCTATTACTATATCAGTATTCACTTCAGCAGGCTCAGGTGCAGCTTATTTTATTAACAGACTTCTGCCTGCCGGAGCGGCTGACCTCACACCGTTCCTTTACACATTAATAATAGGTATACTTTACATCGGTATACTTGCCGGCTTGTATTTCGCGGGCGGAAAACTCTTTTCAACAGCGCGGAAATATGTTCATCTTTCTGCTTTCAACTGTGCTGTTATGGGAACTCTCTTCACGGTGACAGAACGTGCTGAGACCTATTCATCGCTTGACTCTTTCTTCAGCTATGTTTTAGCAGGTGCTGAGGCAGGAACAGGTTTCATACTTGCATCGTTCATTCTCACAGCGGCATACAGGAAGCTCAATTCGTCGAAAGTTCCGGCATCGTTCAGAGGCGGACCTGCAATGCTCATCTACCTCGGACTTATCTCTATGGCAGTTTATGCGCTAAGATAAAAAAATGCGCTTATACACTTTATTAGGAGTACAATAAATGAAACGCAAGAACAAAGGAAGGAAAATCTACAAAACCAAAGAAAAGAATTATTACGGCAAGAGTACATTCGGCAAGATGGTGTCGGGGCTTCTTACCGTATTGCTGATAGGCGGTATAGGCTTCATCGGCTACAGTGCCGCTGAACCTATCATAAACCTTACTCATCATAAGGGTGATAAACCTGCACCCGCTCTTCCGGAGACTACTGACGATACCGGAAAAGAAGGTGCGTCATCAGGTGAAAATGCTGTGAACGAGCGATATAGTGCGGCGGCTCTTAATGTTAAGGACATCGAGAGTCTGAGTACACTTGAAAAAGCTCTTCATGCACTGCCGACCGATGAAAGGATAGAATTTGTTGAAGTACCGCTGAAAGTGAAGGGAGGAGCTGTTAACTATGCCTCTTCCGTCAGTGAAGCTCAGAACTGTCAGGCTGTACAGTCTTCGGTCACACTCAGCGATATGGTCTCAGTAATTGAAGACGCAGGCTTCAAGCCGGCGGCTAATATCAGCACGCTTCATGATAATCTGCTTCCGGCGGTGTACCCCGAAAGCGGCTATACAACCACTGACGACGGTTCACAGTGGCTAGACAATGACCCGAATAACAACGGAAAACCGTGGACTACACCTTACTCGCAGACTACCCTTAAATACCTCTCCGACATTGTTTCTGAAGTATCAGGTGCGGGATTTGAGCGTATAATCTGTTCAGACCTTGTTTATCCCGAATTCAGGCAGTCTGACCTAAAACTTCTTGACGAAAAACTCGGCAAGAGTGACAGATTCATGGGACTTACATCTGCGGCAAATCTGCTGTATGAGAAGTCGGTCGAGAACGGAGCTTCAATGTATATCGGAGTTTCTGCGACTGATATGCTGAAGGGCAACAGCGATGTGCTTCAGCCAATGCTTCTTTCAGCAAATACAGTCGTACTCGAAATAGACGTTGACGAACTCGTTTACGGTGTGTCGGACGGTCATACACTTTACGAATTTGAAGGTTCGCCCGAGGAGATTACCGACAAATGCCTGAAATTCCTCAGTCCAAAGCTTACCGACTTTAATGTTGCCGTAAAGGTAAAGGGACAGGGCAGGACTCGCGAAGAATTAAGCAAAGCAAAGGACAAAATAGCCGGATACGGATACTCATCATTCGTTATCGGCTGATAATAAACCCCGATTAATCGGAGAATGGAGAAAACCATGGCAGAGAATTTTACTGTATCCCTTCAGAAAATCATTGACGAATATCAGCTCGAAGTAATACATACTCACAAAAATCCGGAGGAAATACTCATTAGCGAGAACGATGTCAATCGTCCGGGACTTCAGCTCATGGGATTCTATGAGTATTTTAACCCTGAGCGTATACAGATAATCGGAAAAATGGAGTTTGCGTACCTCTCAACTATCGACGAGAAGACACGTAAGGAACGTTTACAGCTTCTCTTTGCACAGCGTCTGCCGGCACTTATAATTACAAGAGAACTGCCTTATTTTGCGGAAATGCTCGAACTTGCAAAGGAGTACGAAGTACCCCTTCTCAGAAGTAAGGAGAGCACATCTAACTTCATGTCCGGACTTATCGCATTCCTCAACCTCAACCTCGCTCCGAGAGTTACTCGCCACGGCGTACTTATCGAGATATACGGCGAAGGTGTGTTTATTACCGGCGAGAGCGGTGTAGGTAAGAGCGAGACTGCTATTGAGCTTGTAAAGCGCGGTCACAGACTTGTTGCAGACGATGCAGTCGAGATAAGAAAAGTGTCAAATATCAGCCTTGTAGGAAGTTCGCCGGACAATATCCGCCACTTCCTTGAACTCAGAGGTATCGGTATCATCAATGCCCGCCGCCTTTTCGGTATCGGTGCAGTAAAGATGACTGAAAAGCTCGACCTCGTTGTAGAGCTTGAGCAGTGGGACTCTGAAAAGGTCTACGACAGAATGGGCGTTGATACCGAATACGTAAGCCTTCTCGGTGTAAAGATACCCTCACTCACGATCCCTGTAAAGCCAGGACGTAACCTTGCGGTTATCCTTGAGGTAGCGGCTATGAACAACAGACAGAAGAAAATGGGCTACAATGCTGCTGCTGAGCTTCTCCACAGACTCGGCATGGAGTCAGACCCCAAGGAAACAGTTAGAAATTACGAATCATTCTGATTTATCGGGGGAGATAATATGCTAAATATAAACGAACTAACAGCTCTTTGCGATAAGCTTGGCTGCAAGATAACTCCTGAATGTCCGCTGAAGGAATACACGACATTCCGCATAGGAGGCTCATGCAGAGCACTTGTAAGTGTAAATTCTGCCGTTTCAGCAGCTGAACTTCTGAAATATCTCAAGGAGAACAAGGTAAAGTACGGCATTCTCGGCAGAGGAAGCAACGTCCTCGCAGCTGATGAAGGCTTTGACGGTGTAATTCTTCTTCTCGGCAGTGATTTTGCGAATATCACTATCGAGGACAACGTTATAAAGTGTCAGGCAGGCGCTCTTCTTGCGTCAGCCTGCGTTCACGCTCAGCATCTCGGACTTACCGGTATGGAGCACCTTTTCGGCATACCCGGAACAGTCGGCGGAGCTTTATACATGAATGCCGGTGCTTACGGCAGCGAGATGAAAGATGTTGTCGTTTCGGCACAGTATATCGACGAAAACTGCAATATACAGTCCATCTCAGCAGAGAATATGGACCTTTCCTACAGACATAGCTTTTTCTCAGGAAAGGACTGCATTATTACGTCAGTAACTCTAAAGCTTGAAAGCGGTGACCCTGACGAGATAAAGGCGGCTATGAACGAATGTATGCAGAAAAGAAGTTCCAAGCAGCCGCTTGACCATCCAAGTGCAGGAAGTACATTCAAGCGTCCGGAGGGAAGTTACGCTTCACTGCTTATCGACCAGTGCGGACTTAAAGGCATGAGCTGCGGCGGTGCACAGGTTAGCGAGAAGCACTCCGGTTTCGTGATAAATACAGGCGATGCAACGTGCAGTGATGTACTTGAACTCTGCGGAAAGATAAAAACAATCGTAAAGGAAAAAACCGGTTATCAGCTTGAGCTTGAGCCGATCATTCTTTCCTGATAATACTGAAAGAGGATAATTCATGAACTTATTGATCGTTACCGGAATGTCCGGTTCAGGAAAATCGAGTGTAATGGACGTAATGGAGGATATCGGATACTATTGTATAGACAATATCCCGCCAAAGCTTATTCCCCAGTTCGTTGACCTTTGCCGAAAATCTGAAATGGGTGCTGATAAGATAGCAGTAGCAGTCGATATCAGAACAGGTGATATGTTCACGGAAATATTCCGTGCATGGCAGTCTCTTAAATCAGATGCGGATGTTGACGTTAAGGTGCTGTTCATCGAAGCAGACGACGAAGTTCTCGTCAAGCGATATAAGGAGACACGCCGTAAACACCCTCTTGACGAGAAATTCAACGGAAATCTCCATGAGGCGATACAGTACGAACGTGATCAGCTTTCGACACTAAGGGAGATAGCCGATTATTACATTGAAACATCGGGGCTGACTGCTTCACAGCTTAAAGACCAGGTAAAGCAGATTTTCCTTGAAAACCGTTCGGATTCGCTTATTATAAAGGTGATGTCATTCGGGTTCAAGTATGGAGTATCGACAGAGTCTGACCTTGTTTTTGACGTAAGATGCCTTCCTAATCCGTATTATATCGAGGAACTCCGCAACCATACCGGTCTTGAGGAGTGTGTCCGTGATTACGTTATGAGCTTTGATGAGTCACAGGAATTGTATAAGAAGATAAGTGACCTTATTGATTACCTTATACCGCTTTATATACGTGAGGGCAAGAGTCAGCTTGTTATAGCGTTCGGCTGTACAGGCGGAAAGCATAGGTCTATAACTTTTGCCGAACTGCTTGCAAATCATCTTATAGAGAATAAATTCAAGGTACAGAAGTACCACAGAGATATCACCAAAGATAAAAAATACTGATAGATGTCCGCATAATAGCCTGTTGCCTGTACAGTTACCGTACCTGCACCAGATTATATGCGGACATATTTTGAGAGGGGCGAGAAGGTGTCATTTTCAAATGAAGTCAGGGAGGAGATACGCTCTTCCATTACAGACAAGGACAAGCGGTTTGCCTGCTTGTATGGTATGTTGATTTTCTGCCGTCATCTCAGCAGCGACAGGATATCATTACAGACTAAAAGTACTACAGCAGGCGAGACTTTCCGTGAGCTTTTCCAGCACGTTTTTCACAGCGAAATAGATTGCCGTGAGTCGAACCGAAGCGGAAATACACTATACACTTACGACATTTCAGACAAGTCGCTTATAGAAAGAGTTCTCGCAAAATACCACATCACAGACGGTGTAAGAAAGTTCGATGACGAGCTGATATCTACGTCAAGTCTCGGAGTTTTTACAGCGGGAGCTTTTCTTGCGTGCGGAAGTGTGAATGACCCGGCAAAAGAGTATCACCTTGAATTTTCTGTACCCGGAGAAATGCTTGCAAATCAGCTTATATCGCTGCTTTCTGACATAGGTGTATCTGCGGGGACCGCTATTCGCCGCGGTCAGTACGTTGTCTACATCAAGGGCAGCGAGTCCATCGAGGACACACTTACTTTCATCGGGGCACAGCAGTGTACACTTGAACTTATGAATGTGAAAATCTATAAGGACGTCCGCAACAAGGCGAATCGTATCGCTAACTGCGACAGTGCCAACATCGACAAGGTAGTTGCAGCAGCAATGAAGCAGCAGGAGGATATCCTGCTCATAGCTTCCTCTGTCGGACTTGAGTCCCTCACTGACGAACTGCGCGAAGTCGCTGAGCTGCGCCTTGAAAACGTTGGAATGAGCCTGCAGGAGATAGGAAACAGTCTTGCAGAGCCTATAAGTCGTTCCGGAGTCAACCACCGTTTCCGTAAGCTTGCAAAAATTGCCGATGACATAAGGCAGGGAGGAAGTCCTGATGCGAAGTGACGGATTTGTAAATCTTCATGTTCATACGCAGTACAGTCTGCTCGACGGTGCGTGCCGTATCACAGACCTTATTGAACGTGTCAGAGAACTTGGTCAGACAGCTGTTGCGATAACCGACCATGGTAATATGTACGGTGTGGCTGAGTTCTGGAAGACTGCCGCAAATTCCGGAATAAAGCCGATTATCGGCTGTGAAGTGTATGTTGCACCGCGAACCAGATTTGACAGAGAGCCGAAACTCGACCAGCGTCCGTATCATCTTGTATTGCTGTGCGAGAATAATCAGGGTTACAGTAACCTTGTGAAACTCGTGTCAGCGGGTTCGATCGAGGGATTCTACAACAGACCGCGTGTAGACGTTGAACTTCTGAAAAAGTATCACGGCGGACTTATTGCACTGTCAGCTTGTCTTGCCGGAGAAATACCTCGCTTGCTGAGCAGCGGACAGTACGCTGCTGCAAAGGAAAAGGCACTCGAATACCGTGATATTTTCGGCGAAGGCAGCTATTATATAGAGGTACAGTCACACGGTATCCGTGAGGAATTGCAGATTCTGCCGCAGCTGTACAGACTTTCTGCCGAGACAGGGATTCCTCTTGCCGCAACAAATGACTGTCACTATATTAATAAGAAGGACTCCGAATTGCAGAATATTCTACTGTGCATTCAGACCGGAAAACTGCTTGGCGAGCCGACCGGACTTAATTTTGAAACGGACGAGTTTTACGTAAAGTCTGCGGACGAAATGGCAGAGCTTTTTGCCGGACATGAGGAGGCTGTCACAAATACCGCAGATATTGCCGCAAGGTGCAATGTTGACATGAACTTTGACAGTGCGATAAAAATCCCGCATTTTCATGTCGAGGGGACAGACGATAACGATATGTACCTGCGAAGACTTGCCCATGCCGGAATGGTCAAACGTTACGGAAAAGCGGTACCTGAGAATATCGTAAAACGGCTTGATTACGAACTTTCGGTCATCACTGAGAAGCACTTTACTGACTATTTTCTCATTGTTTGGGACTTTATTCGCTATGCACGTGAACACGATATACCGGTTGGACCCGGAAGAGGCTCGGGAGCCGGAAGTCTTGTCGCATACTGCATAGGCATAACCGGAATTGACCCTATCAAATTCAATCTCATGTTCGAGCGCTTTCTGAATCCGGAGCGTGTAAGTATGCCGGACTTCGATATCGACTTCTGCATAGAGGGCAGACACTATGTTAAGGAGTATGTAGTGCAGAAATACGGTGCAGACAAGGTATCTGAGATAATCGCTTTCGATACACTTAAAGCAAAAGCCGCAGTCAGGGACATAGCACGTGTTATGGGACTTCCCTACAATCTTGCGGACAGGGTCGCGAAGCTTATCGACCCGAAAGGTGACCTGACCTCTTCTCTGCGTGACAATCCCGACCTTGCTCAGTTATACGATTCCGACAGGTCAGTGAAAAAGCTGATAGACCTTGCATTGCGACTTGAGGGTATGCCTCGGCACACTTCTACCCATGCGGCAGGAGTCGTGATATCGGCAGTGCCGCTTGATGACCTTGTACCGCTTCAGCGCAATGATAACACGATTACAACGCAGTACACTATGGAGTACCTCGAATCTCTCGGACTGCTCAAAATGGACTTTCTCGGACTCCGCAACCTTACCATTATCAGGGACGCAGTAAGAGAGATTCAGCGTACTGAGCCCGAATTCAATATCAACCGTATCCCTACTGATGACAGTGACGTTTACAGAATGCTTGCAAACGGCGATACAGCGGGAGTTTTTCAGTTTGAGAGTGCAGGAATGACACAGAAACTTATTGACTTACAGCCTGAGCGTCTTGAAGACCTGATAGTGATATTGTCGCTTTACCGTCCGGGTCCTATGAAGTCGATACCGGTCTATATAGAGAACAAAAAAGCTCCGGACAAAATAAAGTATATCCACCCGAAGCTTAAAGAGATACTCGGCGAGACGTACGGAGTTATGGTCTATCAGGAACAGGTAATGGAGATTTGCCGTAAACTTGCCGGATATTCCTACGGTCACGCGGACATTGTACGACGTGCAATGGCTAAGAAAAAGCACGATGTAATGCTCCGTGAGCGTGACAGCTTTGTAAGCGGAGCAGTTGCAGGAGGAGTACCCGAAGAGTCGGCAAATGCGATTTTCGACGAAATGGTGAGCTTTGCATCGTATGCATTCAATAAATCGCACGCGGCGGCATATGCCTATCTTGCGTATCAGACTGCGTACCTGAAATATCACTTCCGCGGTATTTATATGGCGGCGGTGATGTCGAGTGTTATGAGTTCGGCAGGAAAGCTTGCAGAGTATATCAGCGAGTGCCGGTCAGCGGGGATAGAGGTAATGTGTCCGCACGTAAACCGCAGTATGAAGGGATTTACCTTCACTGACGGCAAGATGTACTTCGGACTTCTCGCAGTGAAAAATGCAGGAGGAGGTCTTGCGGACAAGATTATCCGTGAACGCAGTGACAACGGAGTCTTCCGTAGTTTACAGGACTTCTGTGAACGTGTAGGAGGCAGGGAACTGAATAAAAAAGCACTTGAAAGTCTCATCAAGTCCGGAGCATTCGACGGACTCGGTCTCAACCGCCGGCAGATGCTTGAAAACTATGAAATGCTGATGGACGCCGCCGGAAGCGGAAACAGAGGAATAATCGAGGGTCAGCTCGGACTTTTCGGTTCGGCTGACACTGAAAGTATGAACATGAGGATACCCTTCAAGCCGGAGTTTGATAAACGAAAACTGCTTGCGATGGAAAAAGAGGCGGCAGGAATCTACCTGAGCGGTGATCCGCTTGCAGAGTATTCATACCTTTCAGAACTTCTGCGTGTGAACAGAGTATCCGGCATAGCTGAGGGAAGTCCTAAAGACGGCGATAGTGTGTGCCTTATGTGCATATTGCAGGATATGAAGGTACACATCACCAAAAAGGGAACAAAGATGTGTTTTATCACCGTTTCGGACGGTTCGGGAGAAGTTGAGGCAGTAGTGTTTCCGGACCTTTTTGCAGTGAGCGGTTCACGTCTTCACGAGGACTCAATCCTGCTCATAAACGGCAAAATATCGCTGAAAGACGATAGTGTAACAGTGATATGCGGCAGTATTTTTGCAGAAAATGAACTGTCACGCATGACGGAGAATATGAAGCTGTGTATTAAGGCTGATTCGGCGGACGTACCTATAGAAGCAGTAAGTGCACTGTGCGGACGATACTCCGGTTCAACTGAAATCTGCTTTTACCTGACCGACGTTAGAAAGGTGATAAAACCTAAAAGCGGACTGTCTGTGGCTGTGAATCAGGAGAGCTACAAGGCTTTTTCAGACGTTTTTTCGCCGGATTTTCTGAGACTTATACGCTGAAAACAATATTTTTCTGAAAATATGTGAGAATTCACTTGACAATAATCGTCAAAAGAGGTAAAATATATATTGTATGGAATTAAACTGCTTGGGTTTTACCCGCAGACTAATATACGCATGGTGCAGAATGGAGAATATTTATGATCAAGAAAATTGGCGTACTGACAAGCGGCGGTGACGCTCCCGGAATGAATGCCGCTGTAAGAGCAGTTGTAAGAACAGCTCTCAGCAAGGGCATGGAAGTTTATGGTATCCGCAGAGGTTACGTCGGACTTATCACAGGCGACATTTTCCAGATGGACGAGAGAAGTGTTTCAGATATTATCCACAGAGGCGGTACTGTCCTTTATACAGCAAGATGCCCTGAATTCAGAACTGAAGAGGGTGTTGAAAAGGCAAGAGCTAAGTGTGAAGAGCTTGGTATCGAGGGTCTCGTAGTAATCGGCGGCGACGGCTCATTCAGAGGTGCTGCTGATCTTTCAGCCAAGGGTATGCTCTGCGTAGGTATTCCCGGTACTATCGACAACGATATCGCTTGCACAGACTATACTATCGGTTTCGATACAGCTATGAACACAGCTATGGAAATGGTAGACAAGCTCCGCGATACTTCACAGTCTCACGACAGATGCTCTGTTGTTGAGGTAATGGGCAGAGGTGCTGGTCATATCGCAGTAAATACAGGTATTGCCTGCGGTGCTACAGATATCATCACAAAGGAAGTTCCATACGATATCGACAAGATCGCAAAGGTAATGCTCGAAAAGAAGGCAAAGGGCAAGCAGCATTTTGTAGTTATCGTTGCTGAGGGCGTCGGTCACTCACAGGAGATCGCTACAATGCTTCAGGAGAAGACACATATCGAAACAAGAGCTACTATCCTCGGTCACGTACAGAGAGGTGGTAATCCTACTCTCAGAGACAGGGTTGAAGCTACAAGAATGGGTTACTATGCTGTTGAACTCCTT
>Ga0310695_10004753_pt1 | contig 24597 bp, 19 predicted proteins | sample RumenRJG_04DNA_FD_203882 | JGI IMG/M metagenome (GOLD analysis project Ga0310695, IMG submission 203882) | Bovine rumen microbial communities from Lethbridge, Alberta, Canada - RJG_04 (v2) (version 2) | ecosystem: Host-associated > Mammals > Digestive system > Stomach > Rumen | place: Canada...
ATTTTTATTACCTCATCCTATTCAATGTCGTTTCACCATTCCGCGCGAACTTCGAGAATGTTGCCGCTCGTATTTAGAATTTCTTTAAGCCGCGCGTCCAAATCAGTGTGGTTGTCGCAGTAATCTTTTTCGCCAAATTCAGGGCGGGCGGGAAAGGCAAGAATTTCTTTTTCGAGACTGAACTGAGCGTTTACCCCGGCTTTGTTTCCGCGTGCATCAAGGCGAATCCATTTTTGCAACGAATCGATATAGACAGTGTTCAATGCATGGATAATATAGCCGTCGCTTGCATCATCGGCACGTGTCAGATACTGGTAGCTAATTCCGCTAGGTATTTTATTTGCCCGGAGCAAGGCGGCAAGCAGGCATGATTTTGTCCAGCAGATGCCTGTTTTGTTTTTGAGCACATCACTTGCCTTTTTTGAAACCACGGGGAGCTTTGCATCCCAAGAGTGCGGAATCTCATCGCGAACAAATTTGTATGCTCTTTCGATGTAGTCAAGTTTGTCAGAAGAAGCTGATTTCAATGCATCAACTTTCTGCACAATCAAAAGATTTGAAAAATCAATGCAGTCTGTTTCTTTTAAATATTCAGATAAATCTTTCATTACGCTTTTTCTCCACTACCTGTTCTCTTCCAAAATCCTCATGCCTTCTTCGATTTCATACCCCAAAACTTCCTGAATCTTCTGGAAATTCTTTTTCTTGTGAAGCGCGTCGAGGACTTTCAATGTTTTTTTCTGACCATTCTTTATCCATGTTATGCTCTGTTTTCAGTTTCTAACTTCAAGAGTTTTAATCAGATTTTGTACTTCTTCAAGCTTAGGCGGATTGAGCGGAAGCGGGAACCTTGAAATTGCAATGCCAGAACATGCGCTTGCAAACCGAACAAGTTTCTCATCGCTCATTTTGTGAAGCAAGCCGTACACACATCCAGCCTTAAATGTATCTCCGGCTCCCAAAGTGCTTCTGACTTCAACAGAAAAAGGCTTCATGCGGTGAATTTCTCCGCCTTTTCGCCCATAAAGCATTTCGCCGCCGTCCTGAGTGATAATCGTGAGGCCTTCGCTCTCTGCCTGCATGAGCTTCATGATTTCTTCGGCAGCCATTCCCTTGTAGTGCTGGCCAGTACATTCCTTTGAAACGACGTTGATTGCCGCATTCTCGTGCAAAGGCGAATCATGAGGGCTGTCGATTGTGACATAAGGAACCGAAAGAGTTTTGCAGAGTTCAGCCGCAAGCAATGTTTCAGAACCAAAGAAGGGGTCGATTGCAGCGACCTTACAGCCGGCGATGTCTTCTTTTTTGGGAACGCTCCACCATCTTTTCCCGCTCGAAAAAAGTGTCTGGAATCTTCCCATCGGTGAGCGAACAAGCCCTGCGATCACAACATAATCCATAACGCCCTCGTCATCCTCTACAAAATTGAGAAGCGACAGGTCAACGTTCTTTTTTTCATAAAAGGCTTTGAGCATGGGCGCGACTTCTGTACCAATCCATGTACCGTCCATGCGAACCGAAACGCCAAGAGAATCAAGCACTATTGCAGTAGTTCCAGTCTCACCGCCCGGAAGAAAATACTGTTCTTTGATTTCAGAATATTCGTCAGGCTGCAAAAAGCCGTCTTTCAGCAAGAATGAATGAGTTCCAAGCACTTGTCCGAACAAATAAGCTTCCATGACTTTTCTCATCTCCCTTGTTTCAATGAAAATTTAATTTAAACCACCGCGCAAAATCCTGAACTTTGTCTGGTTTTCCCAGATTTGACAGAGCGCAGGAAAATTTTTGTCCGGCTCCAGCATTAGTTCTGCAAGCTTGTCCAGCTCATCGAGTTCTTCTTCGCTCAATTTAAAATCCTTAAATACAACATATTCCGGCTGATGAAGAAAAATTATTTCCTCGTTCATAAGGCAGTGAAAGTCATAAAAAAGAGCGCGTATTGCAGCCGCAAGTCCGTAAGTAACCGGCCAGGAGGCAAAGGACACCTGTTTTTCGGAAAGTTCTCCCCGGCGGAGTTTTAAATATGCCTGTCCGCCTGTTAGATATCGTTCTCGAGGAATATTGTTTGGATCAAAATTGATGTTAGGGTCAAGGTGAATGTCTGCATCGGTCAAAATCCAGCAATCAGATTTTTGATCGTACCATTCCGTAATCCAGTGGTCCCGATTTTCACCATCTTCCTTGATGTAAGGCGCAAATCCGCTTCGAACACGGGCTGGAATTTCTTTTGCTTTTAAAGTTGCAGCCAGCATGATTGCCTGACAGCGGCATGTGATATGAATCTTGTCCTTTGCGCTTCGATTTACCGAATATTCAGGGTTCAGGCGCAAAAGTTCAGCAAACATACTCAGGGCATTTGGAAACCAGTCTTCCTCAAAATTAAGGCGGGTCAAGGGAATCTGGCTCAAATCTCCCCAAAAACCATCTTTTTCCATCCTTGTCGCAGGATTCAAAAGTCCTACAGGATGAATTGTCTGCTTTCTCTGTAAAATGCAAAGTTCATTGATGTCATCAGGAAGATTTCTGGCAAAATCCCGGTAAAGGCCTAACTCTGTAAAAGGGCTTGTTTTTTTGTAAAATTCGATGATTTCCTTTTTCATTTTTTTGCTCCTTTTTTCAATGATATATGAAGATTTAAGGACAAACAATGCTTTTCAGATAAGATGCAGTTTTTGCTCGATGAAATGCAGTCCCATTTTCTTGTTTTTTTCATATTCATCTGCTACTTTATAAGAGTAAAAACTATTAATACATCTTTCGAGAGATTCTTGTTGCGATTGAATCAAGGGTGGATATATGGTTATAAAAGAATTATTTGGAAGGGTTAAATTATATCAGCTCTATACGCGTGTTGATAACCGTGGCTCTCTGGCATATGTTTTTGATGAAAAGATTTATGATTTCAAGGCCATGGAGACAAGAGTTTACAGCATGCCCAAAGAAGGAACTTTCTTTGGAATACACTACAGAGATGAGAGCAGCCCGATGACGAAGTTTGTGACAGTCATAAAAGGCAGTGGGTTGGATTACGTTATTGATTTGAGAAAAGAATCGCCGACCTATCTACAATGGGAGTCATTTGAACTGTCAGAAGAAAATGCCTTGGCGGTGCTGATTCCCGCAGGTTTTGGTCACGCCTTTATTTCATTGCAAAATGATACGATACAGTTATATTCTGTGGACAGAAGCGGCAATGACGCTCATTCAAAACAAATAAATTATAAGGATTCAAGAATCGGTCTTAAACTGCCCGTACCCATTTCTGAGATTTCAGATTATGATTTAAGAGCGCCTTTTGTTTCAGAAAGAGGCAAAGAAATCCTGTGAAGTAAGGGAAATGGAGAAATATTGTAATGGAATTTGACGGAACGGAAAAAACAATCGGCCATGGCGCGCAGGCAGAGGTTTTGCTTTATCACGGATTCGCGTACAAAGTTTACAAGCCTTCCTATCCTGCCGAATGGATTTCGTTTGAAATAGAAAACCAAAAGACGGTGAACAAGGCTGGTCTCTGCTCGGTAAAGTATTACGAAACGGATGATCCGCATATCATAAAAATGGATTATGTCGAAGGCGAAATGCTTGAAAAATTTATTTCCGAAGATCCTCCAAAATATTTTGCGATGCTTGCCCAAGCTTTCCGCAAAATTCATGTAACTGACCCAAGCGGTGTAAAAATTTCGCCGTTTCTCTTGACGATTGAAACAATGCTTACGGCCGAAGAAAAAGCAAAAGGCCTGCCAATAGTAGAGAGGCTTTCCCAAAAATACAAAAGCGTCATCTGCCATCTGGATTTGCATTTTCGGAACATAATGCTTGCCCCAAACAAAAGAGACTTTACTGTCATCGACTGGATTACGGCAAGGCTTGCACCTCCAGTTTTCGACTATGCCCGCACATGGGTAATTTTCAGCGAAGCTTCAAAGGAGGCCGTTGATTTTTACATGCAGACAATCAGGAAGGATGTTCAGACACTAGGCATTTCCGAGGATGATTTTTATGAAGCAGTTGAAGTCAGCAAAATTATCCGCGGTCACGAAAAATGATTTTTCTTTGAGGCGAGCGTCCAAGTCACTGTGCTTGTCGCAGCGAAGTAAAGAAGACTGTCATTGAACGCCTCAGAGAATTCTTTGAGAAGTATTTCGGTGTGTAATATTTGTTAATGAAAAAATGAGCGGCGAAATGAATTTTTTATGAAAATTAAGTCATAACTTTTAAATATTGCTATCTACCTTAAATTGTGCTATTCTATCTCAATAATCTTTTTATGTAAGGAGCATTACATGACTTACACTGCAGAAGTGGAACATATGTGTCCTTTGGCTAAGGGCGCATATCATGGTCCTGCCCCAATCCCTGAGGAAGGCGAGTGGGTTCAGGTTAAAAAAATCGAAGATGTATCTGGATTTACACATGGTATCGGCTGGTGTGCACCGCAGCAGGGTGCTTGCAAACTTTCTTTGAACGTTAAGAACGGTATCATCGAAGAGGCTTTGGTTGAGACAATCGGATGCTCAGGCATGACTCACTCAGCTGCTATGGCTTCAGAAATCTTGATTGGAAAAACTTTGCTTGAAGCTCTCAACACTGACCTTGTTTGCGATGCTATCAACACTGCTATGCGCGAGCTTTTCCTCCAGATCGTTTACGGACGCTCACAGTCTGCATACTCAAAAGACGGTCTCAAAGTTGGTGCTTCTCTCGAAGATTTGGGAAAGAACCTCCGCTCACAGGTCGGAACTATGTTTGCTACTCGCAAAACTGGTCCTCGCTACCTCGAAATGACAGAAGGCTACGTTGAGACATGTGCAATCGACAAGGACAACCAGATTATCGGTTACAACTGTATCAACTTCGGTAAATTGATGGACGCTCTCAAAGCTGGCGTTGAGCCAAAAGAGGCTATCGAGAAGGCTCGCACACACTACGGTCGTGTAACAGCTGATCAGGGCATGGTTAAGCTTATTGACCCAAGAAAGGAATAAGGAGAAGAAATATGGCATTATTTGAAGATTTCGCAGGCCGCATTCCTCAGGTGAATAAGGCTCTTAAAGAATATGGTTTCAAAGAGGGCGAGGCTGGTCTCAACGAAGCCCGTGACCTCTGCAAGGCTCGTGGTTTCGATCCATACGAGATTTGTCAGTCTACACAGCAGATTTGTTTCGAGGACGCTAAATGGGCTTATGTTCTCGGTTCAGCAATCGCTATCAAAGAAGCAGAGAAAACTGGTGACAAAACAGGTTCAACAGCTGCCGCTAACATCGGTAAAGGCCTCCAGGCTTTCTGTCTTCCAGGCTCTGTAGCTGATGACCGCAAAGTTGGTCTCGGACACGGAAACTTGGGCGCTCGTCTTCTTTCTGAGGAGACACAGTGCTTCGCATTCTTGGCTGGCCACGAGTCATTCGCAGCAGCTGAGGGCGCAATCAAAATCGCTGCTAACGCTAACAAAGTTCGCAAGAACAAGCTCCGCGTTATCCTTAACGGTCTCGGAAAGGACGCAGCTCAGATCATCAGCCGAATCAACGGTTTCACATACGTTCAGACTAAATTCGACTACTTCAACGGCGAGGGTACAGACAAGGCTCTTACAGTCGTTAAAGAAATCCCATACGGTTCAAACCCGGACCGCCTCATCGTAAAATGCTACGGTGCAGACGATGTTCGCGAAGGCGTTGCAATCATGTGGCACGAGGATGTTGATGTTTCTATCACTGGAAACTCTACAAACCCAACTCGCTTCCAGCACCCGGTTGCAGGCACATACAAAAAAGAGCGCCTTTTGAACGGCAAAAAATACTTCTCTGTAGCTTCAGGCGGCGGTACAGGTCGTACATTGCATCCTGATAACATGGCTGCAGGCCCGGCTTCATACGGCTTCACAGATACTTTGGGTCGTATGCACTCAGACGCTCAGTTCGCAGGTTCTTCATCAGTTCCAGCACACGTTGAGATGATGGGCTTCATGGGCATGGGCAACAACCCAATGGTAGGTTGTACAGTAGCTTGTGCTGTTGCAGTTGCAGGCAGCTTCTAGTGAGAATTTCTCACAGAGTTTAGGAGTGCACAGAGAGCACTCTTAGGCTCAAAAATAAAGCCTCAGTCGCATTGCTTTTAAAGGCAGTGGGACTGAGGCATTTTATTTTGTTGCCATGAAAATATCTCTGTGAACTCTGTGCCCTCTGTGAGGAATTTATATCTCGTATTTTCGAGTAATCAGTCTTTTTTCGAATTCATCATGCTCAAGGGCTTTGTCGAAGAGCCAGCCCTGTGCCATGTGACACTCATTTTCAAGTAAAAATTCTGCCTGTTCTTTTGTCTCTACACCTTCGGCAATTACTTTGATTCCAAGCTCATGTGCCATATTGATTATCGAGCGGCTTATTACGCGGTCGGTTCTGGCTTTTTGGTCATCGCCGGCGGCTACATTGTCAATAAGGGATTTGTCCAGCTTGATGACATCCGGATTGAGATTGCGCACGAGGCTCATTGATGAGAAACCTGTTCCGAAGTCATCAATTGAGATTTTGAAACCTGCTTCTTTCATGGTATTTACGAAACGTACCAAGCGGTCAAAATACTGATAATCAGAAAGCTCCGTAAGCTCCAGCTCCAGATATTTTGATGGCACTTTGTATCTTTGAAGGACAGATATGATGTGGTTCTCAAAATTATCATCGGAAAGGTGAAGCTTTGAGAAATTCGTTGAGATTAAAACTGGTTCTATTCCTTTGTCCATCCATTCGCGGATATTTTTGCATACGACCTCAAGCACATAAAAATCGAGGTTTTTGATTGTGCCCTCTGCCTCAAGAATAGGGATGAATTCTGCCGGAGTTATGAGTCTTTGGGCATACCATCTTGAAAGTGCCTCGCAACCGCAGAGCGTGTTTGTGGTCAAATCGACTTTTGGCTGGTAGTAGACTTTGAATTCGTTTTTGGCGAGAGAATCCATGAACATGTTTGAGATACTTTTGTCGTGGATTGCCTTTTCGAGCATTTCCTGCTCAAAGAATACTATGTCCTTGTTGCGGGAATGGCGTGCCGTATCCAGGGCAACTGCCGAATTTGACATAATGTCGCCAAAAGTTGTCTCTTCATTTGTCTCGTAAACACCGGCGCGGACGGCAATTTTTATGTCTTCGACAATTCCGTGGTTGTTGACCGGAATTGATATGTTTTCAATGAATTTGATAAAATCCGTGAGCTTGTCTTTGGGCGTAAGAATAAGAAAATTGTCGCTTCCGAGGCGGGAGATATAGCCCTCGTTTTCAAGGAATCCCTGTACCAGCATACAATACTTGCGCAGTATTATGTCGCCGTTGTCCGTGGTGACTTTTTGGTTGATGTACTTGAAATTCTTGAAATTTAATAAGACTACGGAATAGTCCTGAATCTCGTTGTTTGAGAGAATATCACCGACTGCCTCTTGAAATCCGTGCAGGTTGAGCGCACCTGTGAGTGAATCCGTGATCTTTACGGATTTCATAAGCCCCAAAAGTCTGACCCTGCTGCAAAGGATGTAAGAAAGGTCAACATAGCAGTCAACGCTCTTTTTGTTTTCTTTTGTCCAGTTTACGCCGGGAAGAAGGTTTGCCTTTAAGGTTATGCACCCCTGTTCTTCTGTGAAATAGAATTTTTCGTATGTGTCGGGATTGAAGCCTTTCGGACTGATAAAATTTATTATCTCGCGGTTCATCCCCATTGGCTCGTAGACATTCTGCGGGTTTTTGACCGAAACGGAAAGACGACCGAGCTTGAGTTCTTCGGCAAAATCATCGATGGTTTCGCGAAGTTTTTCGTTCATTTCGTTAAGAGAATGTATATGCTCTGTTTCTGAGATAAAATCACAAAGTCTTTCGCTTGCAAATAGTGAATCCAAAATCGTCCTCTTAAATTTATATTAAATATATTCTACTACAAATTTGTATTTTTTCAATAAAAAAAAGTTCTGTAAGTTCATCTTTGGGCTCGTATGTATCGATTTTGACTTGATTTTTATCGTGTTTTTTAAGACAATCTAAGGCAAAAAATGGGTAAGTATGGAAAATAAATCTCTAACATTGGCATATTTGGAAACCCTTTCTTCAGCAGACTTGATAGCCCTCGCTGATGATTATGGAATCGATATACCTGATAACCTTAACCGCCGTTTTATAATTGGTGAGCTGCTTGAGGTTTCGCAGGAATTCAAACAAACTCCCGTTCGTGCTCAGACGATGAATGAAAATGGGGAAGTGCCATCCGAAGATTCGGAATTGCCGGATTCTTTCAACGAAACGGAAATTTCAGTTATTCTTCGAAATCCGGCCTGGGCTTATGTTTACTGGGATATCAGTGCTGATGCCATTAAAAAAATCTCAGAGTCCTTGCGTTTTAAAAATATTGTCCTGCGTGTTTCATATTTTGAAAATGAGGCAGATGTAAATCCTATTGTTTACTATGACTTGCAGATTTCACTCTCAGACAGGGATCATTATATTCTTCTTGAGGCGGGCAAAAGATATATCAGGGTTGATTTGGTCGCATTTTTTACCGACGGCAGCTCTGACAACCTTACGATTTCGCCCAAGATTTGTCTTCCAGAAACTCCTGCCATCTTTTCAAAGGCTTTCCCTGGGCAGGAAATTGATGTTCCGAAAATTCTTGAGATTTCCGGCATGAAAAATTTGCTGAAGTCTCATTATGAAAAATATAGACAGGCTTTTGTGGAGTAGCGTAAAATGTCCAAGAATTTAGTTTTGACAATAGTTGGCCATCAGGGGTATATCCGGCATGAGGATAGCAAGCGTTACGCACTCCAAAATGATATCCTGTTCGGTGCAATTTCACAGACTTATCTGCCGCTTATAAATATGTTCCACCGGCTTGAAGATGACGGAGTTGAATTCAGGCTTGCCGTTGTTCTCTCGCCTTCATTGTGTTCTCTGCTTGATGACGAGCTTATAAAAGAGCAGTATATTCAGTGGCTTGAAAAGCGGATTTCTTTTGGTGAAAAGGAAGTTGAGCGTCTTTCTTCTGAAAAAGACCTTCTCAAAAATGCCTTGCTTTGTCTTGATAAGGCAAAGAAGGATTTGTCTGACTTCACTCAGGTTTATTCTCAGAATCTTTTGAAGGAATTCGCATATTTTGCAGAGAAAGGCAATCTGGAGCTTCTTTCGACTTGTGGAACTTATGCTTTCCTTCCTCACTTCGGTGACATGACCGAAATTCTGAACGCTCAGGTTGAGGTCGGATTGTATTCTCACCGTCACTATTTCGGCTCAAACCCGGAAGGTTTTTATCTTCCATTTATGGGCTACACTTCGGGCATTGAAAACGTTCTTCGGGCTTATGGATTCAAATACACGATTGTTGATATTCGCTCGATTTTGTTCAGCAAAAATGTTCCAGAAAATGGTATTTTTTCTCCTGTCCGATGCAATAATGATAGCTTGACGAGCCTTTCAAAATCTTCAATTGCACTTTTCTGTCAGGATTCTGATACGCCGGATGATATTATTGGTGCAGAAGGTTTTGCTTCAAATCCTGTATACCGAAGTCAGGGAAAAGATGCGGCGTATGACCTTCCTTTCCCGGCTCTTGTTGATTCAGGTCTTGTTGATGAGGGCATGGCTCGCATTCCGTCTTATTTCCGTTATTGGAACAAAGCAGAGGGCGGGATTTATGATGAAAATGCCGCTTTGGAGCAGGCTCAGAAAGATGCGGCTTCATTCTTTGAGGCAAAAAAGTCAAAGCTTGATGAGGCTGAGTCATGCATGAACGGTAAGGATTCGTCTCTTGTCTGTGTTTTTGATGCAAAAATTTTGGGTCAGGATTGGAGCGAGGGCTGTGTTTGGCTTGAAAATGTAATCCGCAAGGCTGCTTCTTCTGACATTTCTTTGGCAGGGCCTGCATCTCTTGTCGGAAACGTGTTTTCTTTGCAAAAGGTCACGCCTTATCCTGGAGCTGCACAGGGCAACAGCTACGGCGAGGATTTGCTTGATAGCTCAAATGACTGGATGATTCGATATACCCGCAAAATGTGCGAGCGCATGATTGATTTGTCCGACCGCTTCCCGAATGAAACTGGATTAAAAGTTCGGCTTTTGAACTTGGGCGCAAAGGAGCTGATGATAGCTCAGAGTGGCGAATGGTCAAAAATGCTTCATGACGGGGATTTCCCTGAATATGCTGCCAAACGTTTTAAGGATGCAATCAAGGCTTTTATGATTGTTTTTGATGCGCTTGGTTCAAACACTGTGAGCACGGAATGGCTTACCAAGCTCGAAAAGGAACATTTGATTTTCCCTTGGATGAATTTCAGAATGTTCTCGCCAAAAAAATAATTAATCTTCCACGGAGATGCTGTACATGCTTTCAAGTGAGTTTTTTTGCTTGTTGAAGTTGATTGCGGCATCTCTTGCTTGGATTGCCGGCTCAAATCTGATGTTTAGAGGGCTTGAATCTTATTGATTCTTCCCATTTTATTATAGCTTCGTTGTAATATCCTTCTGCGTAGAATTTGAGTCCTTCCAGATAAAGTTTGTCAACTTGTTCCATCGTGGCTTTTCGTCCACGGTCTCCGAACGTCATCTTTGCGCTCAGGCTGATATGGTTTACTGGATTTACTGATGTTGTGAGATCCAGAGTGTAGGCCACATCCATTTTTATTCCTTTTATGTCAAATTCGCTGCCCAAGCTAAACCTCGGGTTTGCTCCCTGAAGCAAAAAACCGCACTGGCAGGCGAAAAACTTTGTTATTTTCGCTTCGACTCCTGCCGCTACTGAAATCTTGCCGCTTGATGAAAAATCGCTCAATAGGACTGGCTTTCGGACTTCGGTCGTGAAGACAAGGCCTGATACTGGTTTGTATGAAATTCCTGCAGAAATTCGGGCGGGCGTGTCATCGTCTTTTTTGATTTGTGAGCCGAATCCTGTGAGTGCCGCGCCAAAATTGTTTAGGGTCAGGGCAATTTTTAGGTTCGGTTCTCTGTTCGGGCTGATTTTGAGCGCGTTGAATCGCATTATTGCACCAAAATCGCCCATGATTCCAAGTGCGGATTGCTCCAAGCCTGAACCAGAGATTATTGAGTCGTCACGGTTGTCCGTGTAGTCGGGAACGTTCCGCCATGCGAATTTTGCGTTTGCACCGAGGGTGAGGCCCTTGAATGTGTATCCTGCGAGAAAATTGTATGCAAGGTTGAACGTCGCGGAGGTTTCGCTGTAGTAGCTTCCCGCAACTTTGTCACCGAAAAGATTGTATTCGCTGAAAGGTACGTAAAAACATTTTACTTGCGCGCCGTAGCCGAGCCTGCCATTGCGACGGGTAAGAGCAAGAGTCTCCAGGGCTGAGTCGGAAATCCAGGCGTTGTGTGACACGGAAATTTCTGATTGGTCGAGGATTGCGCTTGCTGCCGGATTGTAGTCGAAAAAGCTGGAGTCGTCACAGAGGGCCGTAAAAGCTGTGCCCAGGGCCTCTGTGCGCCCGCCGGAAGGAATGTTCATGGATCGGAAAACTGTTGTTCCTTCGTTGGGGTCGATTGAAGATGAAAAAATATCCGCCAGAGTTGATTCTGCATCGGTGAGATCCAGACCGTAGGCCGCTGTGAGAAAAATGAAAAATATACTCACAATGAAAGTTTTTTTCATTATATTATATTATAATGTATAATCGGAAAATTTTCTCGCTTTAAGTATAAAAAATACCGACAAATAGAAAGGGAGGTTTGTCTCTTGTAGAAAAATGCCTAAAAGACGACAGGTTCTAATTCTTCTTTTTTCTCTTTTATTTTCAGTGTCTCTTTTTTCAGAAACTGCTGAAAACGTTGATGGGGAAGTGTTGTCTTTAAAGCAAATTGACCTTCTTATCGATACCACGGCATACAATGATGCCTTAAAGGAGCTTTCTCGGTATATTGCCGCTCATCCTTCTGATTTTGACCGCGCTCAAAAAAGAATTTCACGGATAATGAAACTTCGCGAGGAATACAATAAGGGGGCTGGTGCGCTCGTAGATTTGATAAAGAACGGCGATGAGTCAAAGGCTGAGAAGCTCACGAAAATCACTGAGCTTGAAAATACTGAGCTGAATTTTACTGACACTGTAATTGATTTTACCAATCTCGCCCGAAGAACCGTAACTTTGGGCGAAGTTTTGATTCTTTATGAGAAAATAATGCGTGAGGGTGCTGCTCTCGTCAAAAAAGAAAAATATTCTGAGGCGGCTGTAAAATTCGAAGAAGGTTTCGCAATTAAAAATGAAGTTTCGGATTTGGTGTTTGACATTGACAACCCTGATTATGAATCCGAAGGAATTCCTGTCGTTTATGAATCTGATATAACGGAGCCTGTCCGCCGCGCCGTAAGCAATGTCCGCAGTTGTGTGGCGGGAAAAATTACTTCCGCGGGCATGGAATCAAGAATCAGCGATTGCGAGAAGGCTTATAACGAGTACATAAAGGCAGTTTCTGCCAGGGATTTAAACGCCGTCGCTTCAGCGTCAAAAAATGTCCTGCTTGCATTCGAGAATTTCGCTGAGCTACGCAATAAAATCATTGAGCAGGCCAAAATCCTTGAGAGCGCGGATAGCCTTGCAAATCAGAGAAATCCGCTTCTTTTTGGAACTTCATACATTAGTTTTCATCAGAAATTTGTGCTTGGTGATTCCGCGAATCCTGACACTGGCATAATCGGTGCATTTGATGCCTACTATAACAATCGTGTTGAGTCCATGAAAGCAAGAACGAATGAAGCTGTCTTTGATATTTTAAATACGCTGCTTGCGAATCTTCCTGAGAATAAAATTTATTCACTTTCGGACAAAATTGACGGCGAGCAAAAAAATGTCGCGGCCTCAAAAACTTATGCCCTTTACGCCTGCTACATTCATGACTTGTATAATCTTGAAAAAAATCTTGACGGAAGTACCGTCGGTGAAAAACATTCCGGCTATGCTTCTTCAATGAAATTTGTGAGCAAGTATCTTGTGGATTTGTCGCTTGCTTATACGAGCGTGATTCTGCTCGCGCAGGAACAAAGTAATCCAGAGAAAATCGACAAGAATGATTTGTCTCAGCCGACAATTTCCAGAAATCTGGAGAAACTTCTCCGCTATGAAAAGATTAAGTCGGATTCAAAGGCATATCTTTCCCTTGTGAACGAGGAGCTTGAAAAAGAAAAAAGATACTTTGACAGCAAAAGTGTTCGTGAAAAAGAAATCGAAGAGCTTGAACGAATCAGCGGTGGCCGCCTCAAAATTTCAGCATCAAAAAAACGTACTACAGCCGGTGTTCAGATTTCTGACGATCCTGTTGATTTTAGAAAGCAAATCTCATATTTTACTTCACTCAATGAGCAGAATTATAACGAAGCTTTCTCTCATGCGAAAAGTCTTTGGGGCTATATGGCTCATGCTTATTCTGCGCTCGCAAAAAAAGATTATGATTATTATGACAAGCTTTGCAATGACACTGAGTTCCTTCTTTTTGGTGCCGAAAAAACAAAAGCCTCTGAAAATGAGTTTTCTTCTGAATTCATAAAAAAATATCCGATTGAAGCAAAAGATTCTGCGGTTAAGATAAATCTGGAAATTGCCAGCAAAAAAAAGGAACTTGTAGAGAATCGTGAGCTGCTTTCTGGTGGCGAGGAATACCGGCTTTCGGAAAATGATTATAATCAGGGAACGATGCGGCTGGATAAGATTATTTCTGCTTTTGACTCACTTTATGCGCGAAATCAGTTCGTGATTGACGATTCTCTTCCTAAAATTCGGCGGTATGAGACTTTCATTTCGGAGGCGGGCGAGCAATATAAGCTTGCGCTTGCGGCTTTTAAAAAAGAAGATTTTGATAATGCGAATCTAGCTGTTGAATCTGCTTCTGAAAAATATGCTCAGGCACTGGACATTGAATATTCCGAAAAAATCCGTGCGATGCGTGAGGAAACTTTGAACGAGCTTGCCACAAAAATTCAGCGAGCGGAGTACGAGAAGGTTTTGCGTGAAGTTTTTGCTGTCAAGGACAAGGCGGCAATTGCTTATTATTCGGGAAGCTTTGATATTGCTGAAAATCTTCTTGTTTCGGCTCAGGCAAAATGGGCGAAAGTCAGTACCGAGCCAGATTCCGAGATAGAAGATTTGCTCAACATCGTAAAGACGATAAAAAGTATTGAATATGGTCGTGTTCTTCTTCCTTCTGACCCGCATTATCCGGAACTTTCTTACAGTCTTGATATGGCTAAACAGAGTTTTGAGAAGGGCGTTCAGATTAAAAAGGCTGGGAACGCGGAAAAGGCAAAGGAATTGTTTGGGCTTGCCCTCACGAACATCCGCAACGTTCAGAACGTTTATCCGCTCAACAAAGAAGCGCGCCTGATTACGCTCAAAATCCAGCAGGAGCTTGACCCGGAAGGCTTCCCGCGTCAGTTTGAGAACCAGTACAATGCGGCCAGACTCAACGCAAACAAGAATGAGCGGCTTGCCGATCTGGAAGACTTGTATGCGATTAATCCTAAGTATCCGGGGCTTGCACAGGAAATTTATGAGATAAAAGACTCTCTGGGCATGTTCCCTAAAAAAGAAGTTAAGAAAGAAGTCAAGCTTTCGGCTGATTCAAAAATCAAGGAAGCTCGAAAGGCATTTAAGGCTGCCGGAACGGACGAGAAAAAGCTTAACGATGCTTTGAGGCTGATAAATGAGGCAATAGCCATTGATGGAACCAGCAAGACCGCGAAGGAGCTTAAGCTTGATATTCAGCTGAAAATCGGCTCGACGAATACAGCGATTCTTTCTCAGAAAGACGAAAAGATGTATGCTGAGGCTGCGCGTCTCTTTAACCAGCGGCGCTTTAACGATGCTAAAGTTCTGATTGACAGTCTCTTGACAGGCCTTGCTGCCAAGAGAAGCCGAAAAGTCATAGATTTGTACAACCGAATCTTGAAGCGTCTGTAGGGGAGAGCATGAAAAAATTACTTTTCGTTCTTGTATTTTCATTTTTCATTTCTCTCCTTTCGGCACAGGCAAGGGAAAATTTCTTCTGGGATTCCGTGGAGCCTCTTTCCGCAAAGAATTCTTATTTTCCCGTCGCCCTTTATGACGAGCATGATGCCTACGTTTTTTACGAGCAGGTGGATAAAGTCCGGCAGAAAATAAAAATTTCATGGCGGCAAAAACACGACAAGCTTGAATGGTCGGACAATCTGAGCCTCACTGATTCCTTCAAGTATTCGGGTGATGATGTTCCCGACATGTATTCGGCTGCCCTTTCGACAAGTAGCGTTCTTGCAGTTTCGGTGCTTGATTCGTCGTCGTCGAATGGTGCCGTAAAGGTTTATTCTTCGGACGACAGGGGCTCTTCCTTTTCAAAATTCACTTTTCCGCCCCAGCAAAAGCAGATAACCTCATCAAGAATTTTTTCTTCCGGTGACGGCGGCTTCATTCTTTTTATTTCTCTTGGCGAGGGGAGGCAAAGTCCTACGGAATCTTCGTTCTCAATCCTGTATTCTGAGTCCGCTGACGGCAAAAAGTGGTCTGATCTTAAGGTTTTCCGTCCTGCCGCTACAATTTCAAATGCCTTTTCCCCCTTCTTTGCAAAAATCGGCTCAAGAAGTTTCGTATTCTTTGAGGGCTGGAATGCAAAGGACTCAACGACTTCATTGATTTATGCTTCTTCAAGGGAAGAGTCGGGCGGCGACAAATGGAGCGAAGCTTTTATAGTGACTGATTCCTCATCAATGGAAAATAATTCTTCGTCTTTCCTGGACTTCAAGAATTTCCGTCCCTTTATACTTTCTTATGGCGGAAACACAAAAATGGTCTGGGAGCGTACTTCAAAGACCGGAAGCACGGCAACTGTAATGGTGGCGCCCCTTTCTGATGATGGAAAAATCCTTGATAAAAATGATGTCGAGCCGCTGAATCAGTTCGGAAATGCCCGCCGTCCCTCGCTTTTTGCCTTCAATGGGAAATTCTTTGCCCTCTGGTTTGATGACAGGAATGGCGTGAACAACGTGCATCTTGCCGAGAATCTGGGCGTTCAGTGGATTGATGTGGACTCCGTGCTTCGCCGTCAGGACAAGCGTTCTTCGAGCGCGTTTCCTTGCGCTTTCGTGCTTTCTGACAAATCTTCTCTGTGCCTTGCATGGCAAGAGGAAAGCTCTAAGTCGGCTTCAATTTCCTTTCTTTCTGAGGATTATCGCGCTGCAAAACCTTCTTTTACCGCAAAGAATTTTACTTTGGGCAGGCGCGGCAATGAAAAAAATCCTTCCGTGCGCGTGGTTCTTCCGAATGATATTTCCGGGATTGCAGGCTGGAGCGGAATCTGGACGACTGACAAAAATGAGGAGCCTTCAAGGGATATGCTCGGCCCTCAGTTCCGTTCTGTCGGAGACAACGTGATTTCCGCAAGCATTTCATCGGATTCAAATGAAGATGAGATTATTTATTTTAAGGCTTGCGTGCTTGACAAGGCTGGTAACTGGTCTGCCTCAGAGACATGCGAGTATTATTTCGACCGCACTCCGCCCCGGAAAATCGCGGATATTTCTTTTGATAGGGACGAATGGGGCTTCGCCTCTTCAAATGACATAGCCTTTACCTGGCAAAATACTGACGGGGAAGACGACATTGCCGGCTATTCATGGATTTTGACGCGGATTGCACCGATTGATAAGAATCTTTCGGTCTCAAAAACAAAGAAACTTTCCTTTTCGCCTGAAGAATCTGAGAAAATTCTTTCGGACTTGCTTCAAAAGAACGAACATAATCTTTCAAAGGCAAAGAGTCCTTCTTCAAGAATCGCCTCTTCTAAAGCCCGCGCATCGTTCCGTAACCGTGACAACGGACTCTACGTTTTTTCGGTACGCGCGATTGATTCTGTGGGAAATGCAGGCGAGGCTGAGAGCTGCATTGTCTTCCTTAACAAGTACAAGGCCGCGACTTTGATTCGGAGTGTCACTGCCAAACCCGATGATTTTGGAAACGTTGCGATTTCTGTAGTCGGCCAGGAATTTTCTTACGATGGAGAGATTGCTGAAGTCAGTTTGACACAGAGAGGCACTGGTGAAAAGTTCGTTTTTAAAAAGAAAGACGGTGATTATTCGATAATAAAAGGCAAATCTGGCGAAGATATAATCTCTGGAATTAAGATTGACGGCATGAAGGCTGGTACTTACAGCGTGCAGATTCGCCATTCTGAGCGCGGTCTTTCGACATGGAAAAATAACCTTGTGATTGGCGAGAACGGCACGGTCAAATACGAAAAGCAATACAATTTTGAGCCTGTTTGGAAGATTCTGCCAAAAATCCAGGCCAGATACAGCGTGGACACGGACAGGATTCTTTTTGTCTTTGTGATGGCTCTGATTTTGCTCGGAATCCTCGTCTGTACGCGTGGCGTTCTTGTTACTGCAAAAGACGTGATAAAAATCAAAAAAGAAGTTTCGTCAATTTTGACAGGAGAATATATGGAAAAAGAGGAACTTGATAAAATTCATGCAAAACTTAAGGTCAAGGTTTCGCTGAGGCTTAAATTCGTGCTTTTGATTATGAGCCTTCTTCTTTTGATTGTAGGCGGCGTTGCGTTTGCAATCGGCTATCAGATGTCAAAGACTCAGGAGAGAATCCTGATTTCCGGCTTGAAAGACCGCGTTAAGACTGTCATGGGAAATATGGCGAGCGGCGTTCAGTCTTACCTTGATGATGGACGTGAGAAAATCGCGGAGCTTGGTGCTGTCGTAAACCAGACAGACAACTTTGCGGAGGCAAAATTCGCGACAATCCTGAGCTATGAGATTGACGGAAAGACCTTGAATGACGGAAGCCGTCCGCTTGATTATGTTTGGGCAACAAATGATGAGGATATTCTGAGAAAAGTCAATTCGATGACTTTTGATGCCGGTACGGTGCGTTTTGAGGTAAACGACAAGACGTATTATGAACTGTGTCATATATTTAATCAGGGGGCAAAGGAAATTGTCGCGGATTTATCTCACACTACCGGTGACAATTCGAATTTAATTTTCAGAAAGCTGAATGAATATTCTGCCCAACAATACTGCTCATACCCGATAATGTCGGATGAGAAACTTGACAGAAACATCACAGAATATTATTTCTTCTGGCCTGTAATTTATCAGAAAGGTCAGAACAACGAGACCTTCCTTCAGTCGATGATTCTTATGGAAGTTTCTACGGATACTCTTGTACAGCAGATTGACTCATCTAGGCGGCTTGTCATGTCAATCGCTTTTGTCGCTGCTGTCATTGCCGCAGGAATTGCCTTGCTGAGCGCATTCATGCTTTCTTCTATTATTGTATCTCCGATCCGGCGCGTAGTCTCTCATGTAAAAAAAATTACTGATACTGAGGACAAGCTGCTTCTCGAAGGCGTAGAGATTAAAATTACGTCTCATGATGAGCTTCGCACTCTCGGCGATTCGGTAAATGAAATGACCAAGGGCCTGGTCAAGGGCGCAAAAGACGAGGAACGCGCGAAAATCGCTTATCAGCGTGCTGCGAAAGAGCGTGAGCGTGCTGTTCGTGCCCAGGCAGAAGAGGCTAAGGCTCGCGCGGAGGCTGCCGAAATGAGCATCATGAACCTGGACGGTCAGGCCGTTCAGAAGGCCTTTATTCCGCTTGTAAGCGAGGGTGCCGAAAAGGAAACTGTCGCCGAGCTTAAGGAAAAGGAAATCCAGCTTTACGGATATTATGAGGGCACGGACGCCGTCTCAGGCGATTACTTTGACTACAAAAAGCTTGATGACCGCTGGTATGCAATCATAAAATGCGATGCTTCCGGTCACGGAGTTCCAGCGGCTTTGATTATGACCATTGTTGCCACGATTTTCCGCCGGTATTTTGCGAACTGGAAGTTTGAGAAAAACGGAGTGAAGCTCAACCTGCTTGCATCGGACATCAATGACTTTATCGAGTCTCTTGGCTTGCGGGGCAAATTCGCGGCTATGATGATTTGTCTGCTGGACATTAAGACTGGCGACGTTTATACATGCAACGCGGGCGATAATATTCTTCGGGTCTTTGACTCCGCAGAGCGGAAAATCAAAGTGATTACGCTCCATGAAGCTCCTGCCGCAGGCCCGCTTCCAAGCTTTATGGTCGAGATGAAGGGCGGATACAAAGTCGAAAAAATCAAGCTGAAGCCGAACGACGTTCTCTTCCTCTATACTGACGGCATTGAAGAATCAACCAGATTTTTCCGCAATGCTGATTTTGAAGTGGTTGCCTGTGATGAGCCGAATCTTAAAGAAGGTGAAGTCCACGGCACGCACAAAAAAGGCGAGCAGAGCGAACAGATGGAGCCAAGCCGCGTCCAGGATATTATTGAGTCTGTGCTTAACAAGAAAAAATATGTCCTTCACCGATACCACAGCCCGATTGAAGGCGAAAAGCTTGAATTCGATTTTACGAAATGTGAGGGAACAATCGAAGAGTCAATCATTGCGCTTACGGCTGTTGAGAAAGTGTTCCGAATGTACAAAAAGCCCGGTTCCACAGGAAAGGTCGAAAAAACTGATATGGACTTGGACGGCAAAAGAAAGACCGTCATCCAGGTTTCTGGCGACGGAATCAAAATCGACAGAAAAATCGATGCGTTCCTGGCAAAATATTTCAACCGCTACGATTATTATTGCGTGAACAAGGTGGATGAGGGCGAGACAAACTACGTTTATTACACGGGCGTGAGCGAGGATGTTCAGGCAGACGACCTCACCTTGCTTGCAATTAAACGAATGTAATATATATAATGATTTTAAAGTCTATTTTTAAGGAGATTTTTATGACAAAAGATGATTTGAAAGGAATCTTTGATAAGGGCGTGGTTGCTCTAAAGCAGGCCATTGATAAGGGAGGTGCTGCATCAAAAGAGGCGCTGGACAAGGCGGGGAAGGCTGCTTCCAAATTCGGTGACGAAAGTATTCTCAAAATCGAAATCCAGCAGTATAAATCCCAGATAAAAAAGGACAAGGTGGCTCTCGGAGAGCTGGCATTCAAAGCCTTCCTCGAAGATGGGGCAGAGTCTCTTCTTGCCTCGGACGAAAACGTAGTCAAGCTTCTTGAAAGCATCAAAAAGGCACAGGAAGAAATCAAAACACGAGAAGACAAATTGTCGGCCACGGAGTAGTTCGCAAAATAATCAGGCTAATCTGTGGTTAAAATATACAAAATCAGCTATAATATTTCCTCGGAGCAACCTAATTGAACGCGTTCGACGGATTACAGACAGTTTGGAATTTTATTCGCCCGATTATCGATGTGGGAATCATGACATTCCTGCTTTACAAGGCGTACCAGATTATCATCAAGACCAATGCCGTGCAGATTATCAAGGCCGGCATCATGGTCGCGCTTTTTTATGCATTCGCTTTCCTTTTTAAGCTTTCCACATTGCTTTGGATTTTAAACAAACTCGCTCCGGGTTTTGCCATTGCGTTCGCGATTGTATTCCAGCCGGAGCTTCGCAAGGTTTTCCTTAAAATCGGTCAGAATGAGCTTTTCACCTTTGGAAACAGGTCGCGTCATACTTATGTCGATACTGCGGTCGTTGCGGCCGAGACACTTTCCAAGCTCAAAAAAGGTATGCTCGTTGTTTTTACACGGCACACCAGGCTTGATGATATAATCGAAACCGGAACAAAGCTCAACGCAGACATTTCTTCGGCACTTCTGGTCACGATTTTTGGCCATGAAACCCCGCTCCATGACGCGGCTTGTATCGTTCAGAACGGCAAGGTTCTGGCGGCTGGTTGCTTTCTTCCTTTGAGCGAGCAGTTTGATATTCGAAAGACTTTCGGAACACGCCACAGGGCTGCTCTTGGCCTTGCCGAGACCACCGATGCTGTAGTTCTTGTTGTCTCAGAGGAAACTGGCGCAATAAGCCTTGCTTACGACTCAAAGCTTCACTACGACTTAAAGCCGAGCCAGGTCACAAAGATGCTTGAAAACCTGCTCGGAATTTCTGCCGCACAGCGCACAATAGAGGACACAATCGATGAAAGCAAAGCAAGTATTTGATAAATTTATTGAAAACTGGCATATCAAGGCGATTTGTTTTGTCATCGCGCTTTTTCTCTATGTTATTTACCAGAACCAGAGCGTGGACAGCAAGGTATTCTCCGTCCCGCTCACCGTTGAGTCCAAAAACGGCTTTGTCTCAATCGCGCCTCATCCGCGCACTGTCGCTGTTTCTGTCCGTGGCAAAAACGAGGAGCTTGCCCAAGTTCGTGAAAGCGACTTAAAGGCTTATCTTGATTTGAGCTATGTCTCAAAAGACGGCACTTATGATTTTCCTGTCCTGATTACGCTTTCTGATTCAGCGAGCATCCTCAATCCTCTGGAGCTTAAGGTCACGCCGGAAGTTGTCCGCCTGCGCGTTGAGGAGGAAATCACTTCTTATATCGATGTAGTTCCCCTTGTGAGCGGCAAGCCTGCCTACGGATATTCTGTCAAAAAAGTCACGGTTTCTCCTGAGCAAATCGCAATCACCGGTCCCAAAACGATGATCGATAACTGTAAGTCTCTCCAGTCATTGAACGTCACCACTTCCGGGGCCAAGAGAAGCTTTACCGCCAAGACAAAGGTGGAGCAGAAGGGGCTTTTTATCAAGCATGATGATGTCGAGGTCGCAGTTACCGTTGAAATCGAAGAAATTGAGGGCAGCAAGCAGTTCACGAAGCTCCCTGTCAAAGTTCTGAACCTTCCGCCGGAGCTTGAAATCCGTGCGATGACCACCGATGTTACGGTCACGCTCAACGGCTCCCTTGCATGGCTTGAAAATTACAAGCCTTCCGAGTCTTTTGTCACAGCGGATGTCTCTCATATCAATTCTGCGGGCACTTTCTACGTGGAGCTTAAATATTCCGTGCCCAAACGTTATTCGCTTGCCGAAGGATACACCAAAACCATTCCAATCACTTTCACGACCAAGCCGCTTCCTGCACCAGAAAAGGTTGAGGAAGAAAAGGACAATCTTATTGAGAAGGTTGAGAATCCATAAGAAAAGCCGGAGAATCAGAACTATCGATGATTTTTGGAATCGGAACAGATATTGCGAAGGTATCTCGCTTTGAAAAATGGGTGCACAATCCTGAGATGCTCCGGCGTTTTTTTAATGAATGTGAGATTTGCCGGGTCGAAGAGGCCTTGATTGAAAAAAGGCTTCGCTTCCTTTGCGAGCATTACGCGGCTCGTTTTGCGGCAAAGGAGGCTTTTTCAAAGGCCTTGGGAACAGGATTTGTGGGGCTGGAGCTTTCTGACTTCGGCATAAAAAAAGACGAAAACGGCAAGCCTGAATTCTTTTTCGGGTCAAAAACTGCCGATATAATAGAGAGAAGGTGTGGAAAGGGCGCGAAAGTTTTCGTTTCTATTTCACATGAAAAAGAATATGCTGTATCGTTTGTAACAATAGAAAAGGGAGTGTAAGATGTACAGAAAAGCTACAAAAAAAGAAGAAGATCCAGACAAAAAGCCGAAACTTTCTTATTGGTCCAAGACAAAGTGCGTTTGTCCTGTCTGTCAGCGGCCTTTTGAAAAGGAAGAGATGCTCACGGGCAGCGGACGAATGAATGCCGGCGATTTGACCGACGAGCTTCACAGAAATTACATTCCTTCCGAAAAATACGGTGCGGTTTATCCTTTGATTTATGCTATTGGTGCTTGTCCTCGCTGTCATGTTGCCCTTTTGTGGAAGGACTTTGAGGATATTACAGACGAGGCTTCTCTCAATGCCTTGCGCGATGATGACGAGAACCGCAAGAAGAAGGTCGAATCGATTTTCCCTCATTATGACCTCACCCGCGAGCGAAACCTGCTTGACGGTGCTGCGATGTACTATCTTGCCCTTCTTTCCTATGAAAAGGTTGATATTGGCTATGCGCCCACTTTCAAGCGCGCGATGATTTCACTTCGCCTCGCATGGATTTGCAACCACTTGAACGAAACTATTCCTGGCTACAACTATGATTACATCGCAAGGCAGTTCTATCAGAAGGCAACCTTCTTCTATGAGCAGACCATGATTAACGAGATGAGCCGTATTGAGTCATTTTCACCTGTAACCAACTTTGGCCCTGACATCGACAAGAACTACGGCTACGACGGCATGATTTATCTGATTGGCCTGCTTGAATTCAAATATGGCCAGACTGATGACCTTCCGCTCCGCTACAAAAAGCTTGACGCGGCAAAAAGGGCGATTGCGCGCGGCTTTGGTTTGGGTAAGTCTTCAAAGGCAAAGCCTGGCCCTCTCCTGGAGAATGCGCGAAGCCTCTACGACAAAATCACGGCACTGATAAAAGAATCAAACACAATTGATTTCAGCGACGACGATGATGAAGAAGAATAAGCAATGAGAAACATTCTTCTTACAGTCTCTTACGACGGAACTGATTTCTGCGGCTGGCAGCGGCAGGACAAGAGCGACTTGGGTAAGCCTGTGCGCACCGTGCAGGGCGAAATCGAGGCCGCCCTTGAAAAGCTCCACAAAACTCCGATAAAACTTTCTGGCAGCGGTCGCACTGATTCTGGCGTTCATGCCTTTGCTCAGGCGGCCAACTTTTTTTCTCCAATCGACTCAATCCCTGCGGAGCGTTATGTTCCGGCTATCAACGCATTTTTGCCGAATGACATTCGAATCGTAGGCTCCAAGGAAGTGCCAGAGGATTTTTCTTCAAGGTTTTCCGCAACGAGCCGCACTTACCGCTATTTTATCCACACAGGGAACCCTTTTGCGAGCGAAATGCGATATGTCTGGCCGATTCATCACAAGCCGGACTTAGAAAAACTCAACAAGATGGCGGGCTATCTGCGCGGCGAGCTTGATTGCGCCACCTTTGCGGCGGCAGGCGACGCGAGTCTTTCAACCTTCCGCTACATTGAGGACGCGCATTTTTATGTCGATGAAAAGAATCCCGAAGTAATTGTCTTTGAGATTTGCGCGAATGCATTTTTGTGGAAGATGGTTCGGAGCCTCACAGGAAGCCTGATTTTCTTTGAGAAAAGCGGGAAGGAGCCTGAATATTTCAAGGAAGTTCTGGATTCGCACGACCGAAGCAAGGCCGGCCCCACGGCACCACCGACAGGATTGTTCTTGTACAGCGTAAGCTTTGAGGGCGAGCGCCGTCACGTGTAAATCAAATACCGAGTTTTGGAAATTCTTGGATATCACAAAAACAAGCTCTCGGCGGGAACGTGTCACTGGAATCCACGGTTGTGCAATTGGAAATTGGACTCGCTTCGCTCGCCAGCACAAAGTGGATTCGTGCCACAACCCCGCCTACGCTTGTTTTTGCACTGTTCAGCAAATGCAAAACTCGGTATTTGCCTATTCTACGCCTATAAAAGCCGTCGAATGGCGAGGTTTGGAAATTCTTGGATATTTCAAAAAAACGGCGCGAAGAAGTGGAACGGCTTACGAAAACACTTGGTTTGTGCTGCCGCGTGAGCGGCAAACGTATAAAGTTACAAGCACAAACCACGTGTAGCAGGCTATAACATCATCAACTTAAGCCCCTCTATTTAAAGAATTCCAAATAAGATAAAATTCCTTAGGTGGGAAAAATAGGTGGGGCTTACATTCAAGAAAAGATGGGAAACTGTTACAGGTG
>Ga0310695_10004756_pt1 | contig 24587 bp, 15 predicted proteins | sample RumenRJG_04DNA_FD_203882 | JGI IMG/M metagenome (GOLD analysis project Ga0310695, IMG submission 203882) | Bovine rumen microbial communities from Lethbridge, Alberta, Canada - RJG_04 (v2) (version 2) | ecosystem: Host-associated > Mammals > Digestive system > Stomach > Rumen | place: Canada...
ATCCTTTCTGTGACAAACAGATGAAAAAATGCGCGAGGGCGAGTTAGCCCGCGCACCTCTTCAAAGTTGTTTTTTCAAGTTGTTCTGGTTGTTTCCCACCTTAATACGCTTGGAAAACGCGTGGGTCTGTCCCCGTCAAACCCTATTAATACGCTTGGAAAACGCGTGGGTCTGTCCCCGTCAAACCCTAAAACTTGAAAACTTGTAAACTGCGGAAACCGCGTGGGGACAGTCCCGTAAAGTCCAGTTCAGAGTTTCTAGTTTCGAGGTTTCGAGTTTCTAGTTGCCAAAGGGCAGAGGAAGTCGGCTGGCCGTTTGCTAGACACCCAGCCAAAAAACTTGAACACGAACTGTCCTTTGGGGGTGTTTTCGTGGTATAATATTTGCGCTTGAAAGAAACTCAAAGTCGAGAACAAGGAAGGAACATCAGAAATGTCGTTGAACATCGTAAAGGACATTGATTCGCGCGTGGCCGTGAAGCACGTGCTCATGAGCGTATCCGACAAGACTGGCCTCGAAGCCTTCGTGCCGGCTCTCGTGAAGGCATGCCCCGGCGTCAAGATCTACTCCACGGGCGGCACGTACGCCAAGGTGAAGGAGATTCTCGGTCCATCCGCCGAGGGAACGCTCGTTGCGGTAAGCGACTACACCGGACAGCCCGAGATGCAGGGCGGGCTCGTGAAGACGCTCGACTTCAAGATCTACCTCGGCCTCCTCTCCGAGACGTACAACGACGCCCACCAAGCCGACCTCAAGCGCCTTTCCGCCCAGCCAATCGACATGGTGGTGGTGAACCTCTACCCGTTCCAGCAGACGGTCGCGAAGGAGGGCGTGACGCCCGAGATGGCGCGCACGAACATCGACATCGGCGGCCCCTGCATGGTGCGCGCCTCGGCAAAGAACTACCTGCGTGTGGCGTCCGTCACAGACCCTCTCGACTACCCGAGCCTCGCGACCGAACTCGCCGACCATGGCGGCACAATCGGCCTCGACACGCGCTTCAAGCTGATGAAGAAGGCGTTCGCCCACACCGCGCAGTACGACGCCGCCATCGCCGGCTTCTTCACCACCCGCACGTGGGACGAGGTCAGCGCCACCTACGTCCAGCACTAAGTGGTTAGGTGGTTAGGTGGTTTTGTGGTTAGGTAGTTAGGTAGTTTTGTGGTTAGGTGGTTTTTAATCCCACCACCCCACTACCGAACCACCCAACCACCCAACTACCCAACCACCCAACTACCCAACCACCCAACTACCGAACCACCCAACCACCCCACCACCCAACCACCCCACCACCCCACCACCGAACCATGAAGAGCCAGATAAACCTTCTCAACCAGCTTCAGGAACTTGTGCTCACGCGCGACGAACACAACCATGCAGGCGACGGGTCCCACATGGACGCCCTCGACAAGTCCATCGACGCCCTCGTGGAGCAGCTCGAGCCGCAGCCCAAGGCGCTCTACCAGCGCCTCTACAAGAAGGACCACGTGGTGATGGCCCCGATGGTGAACGGCTGCTGCGCGGTGTGCGGCATGCGCCTTCCCATCGCGCAGGTGCAGCAGGTGCGCCTCGCAAAGACCATCCAGACTTGCTCCAGCTGCGGGCGCATGATCTTCAACGAAGAGGATGACGCACCCCACTCCATCGCCGAACAGCCCGCCCGCGGCGAGCCCCGCAAGACCGGCATAAGCCGCTTCAGCGCGGAGGAGCTGATGATCTGCAACCTAAAGGCTGAGAAGACCGAGGACGCCGTGGCGGAGCTTGCGCAGGCGATGGCCGCAGGCAAGTTTGTCTCGAACCCCGCGGCGCTCGTGCAGGCCGCAATGGAACGCGAAAGCGTACTCTCCACGGCGATGGGCGACTCCCTCGCATTCCCGCACGTGCGCGGCGTGGAAGGCGGTGGCCTGACGCTCGCACTGGGAATATCGAAGAAGGGCTTTGTGTGGGACAGCGCCGGCGAACGGGTGAAGTTCGTGTTCTTCAGCGTGATTCCCGTGGCAGTGAGCGCGTTCTACCTGCGCCTCATGGCCGGCCTCACGGAGACCTTCTCCAAAAAGGACAACCGCGACGCCCTGCTCGCCGCCAAGAACCCTGCCGAGCTCTGGAAGGTGTTCATGAAGGCGACGCGCTACTCGATACGATGAGGAAACCGGATGGTGGCCGCAGGAGCAATGGTGCCGGAGGAGGGACTCGAACCCTCACGCACTCGCGTGCGGCAGATTTTGAGTCTGCTGCGGCTGCCATTACGCCACTCCGGCAAAAACGAATGGAGCGGGCGAAGGGAATCGAACCCTCGTCATCGGCTTGGAAGGCCGACGCTCTGCCATTGAGCTACGCCCGCATGGGAAAAACGGCGCACAGTATATCAGAACTTAGACGCATAGTCAATGCCAAGTTTACGGTGAAAGATTATGTTCGTTGATGTCAACGGTGTCAGATGGACCTTTCTCGCGCTTCTGGGCGTGGCGGCGCTTTGCGCCCTCGATCTCCACTGCTCCAACGCGCGCGACCGCGCAAAGTCGGAGGAGGGCACGCCCGAACATGGCGCGATGGCGCATGTGCGCAAGGAAATCTCCGCCGGACGCCACGAAATGGCCGTGATGCGCGAGGACCAGATCAACGACCAGCTCCGCACCCTGCGCGCAATGTCCAGACAGCTGGCAAGAACCGGCCGTTCACACGATGCACAGCGCGTGATAAGCGTGATACTGGATCTCGAGGCGGCGAAGGAACGTCTGCACGCACAGCAGAGGGAGCTGGAGAAGAAGTCCAAATGATCGAGATTGTAGACAGCGACTCTGGATTCGACGCCCTGCGCGACACTTGGAACGAGATGGCGCGAGACGAGGCGTGGAATTCCTTCCTGTGGTGCCGCGAGGCGTGGAAATGCCAGAGGGGATCGCTGCGAATCCTCGTGTGGAGCCGCGATGCACAGCGCGCGATATTCCCGTTCTTCGTGGACGCAAAAGGCACGCTGAGACTGATCGGCGACGAGCTTTCAGATGGCGGCGACGTCGTGTGCGACAGCAAGGCCAATCTCTACTGGGCATTCCGCGAGGCCGCAGACGCAGTGAGCGAGATGCGCGATGTGAAGCGCGTGTGGCTCATGAAGACGCCAGCCAACTCACAGCTCCTCGCCCACTGGTCCGCAATGTGGCCCCAGTGCGTCGTCTTCAAGGCTCCAGCCACAACATTTCTGCATGTGCCCGAGACGAACGACGTAGTGCGCGCGATGCCAGGGCTCAAGCGCAAGGACCATGGCCGCCTGGACGCCATCGCCCGTTTCGCCGACGGCTATTCGTTCGAGCTGCGCACCGGCGGCAACTTTCCGCGCGCCGAAATCGAAGAGCTTCGCGCCGCGATGCGCGCGCAGGGCAGGCGCGATGCGGATTTCCTTCCTGACGCCTGGGTGGCCTTCGCTGAACGTCTCTTCTCTGCGGGCGTGGCCGAGGTGCCGATGTTCTTCAAGGACGGCGCACCGCAGGCCCTCGCCTTCCGTTTCCGCGGCGGCAAAGCTGCATCCCTCCGCTGGCTCAGCTGGATATGCCTTTCACGCGACCCCCGCCTCGTCTCGGCGCTCTATCTGCGCTACATCGCGGAGAAGGCGAAACATGAGGCGTTCACCATCGACTTCGGAACGGGCGCATACGACTACAAGCTGGGCACGTTCCGTCCGCAGATATCCGCAAACTTCACGTTCCGCGCCTCCAAGACGCGTCTTGGAAGATGGTGCGACCTGGCGCGCATGATGGCGCGCCACAGGGGGGCGTGGTGAAGAAACTGTGGGTGCTCTGCGAGGAGCCTACGGAGTACACGCTCGACAAGGTGCGCTGCGTGTTCGAGCCGATGAGCGCAGACGTGGCGTGGCGGCGCGCCGCGAGCGAATTGTCGCCTGCGGGGGCGAAGGACGCGCTCGAGGGGATGTCCTTCATCAGAAGGCTCTGGCGCGTGATGTGCGCGGTGCACACCCACGAGGCGCTATTGCTGAACGGCTTTGCGGGGAAGGTCCACTGGATGTGCATCGTCCTGAACGCGCTCTTGTGGCATCGTCCGCTGGGGTTTGCCGTTGACACTCAGGCCGGGGAGTCGTTCCAGGAGTGCCGCGGCATGGAAAGGGGATCATTCCGGCGCGCAATTAGAAACGCGTTTCTCGGATGGCTCTTCAAGCGACCGTACGTGTACGGGCTTCCCGGCGGAAGCGGAGCGCATGTGGAGTTCTTCAGAAGCCACGGCATGGCGGACGAGCGGATATTCGTGCTGCCGATGGTGGTGGCCGGTGCGCGCTACAGACGGCGCGCGCCGCGCGAGAAAGGCGGCGCGGTGCGCTTCGGCTACATCGGGCGGCTAGAGGAGCGCAAGCGCGTGGCGGCCGCGCTGTCGGCGTTCTTCGTATGCGTCTGCAGCGGAATGAACGTGGAGTTCGAGGTGGTGGGCGATGGACCAGGCCGCGCGTCGCTGGAGGAGGTGTTCGCGCATGTGCCTGGCGTCACTTTCGCCGGTGCGCTCTACGGCGAGGCGAAGGTGAAGGCTCTGCACCGGTTCGATGTGCTTGTGCTGCCTTCCGCATACGAACCATGGGGACTCGTGGTGAACGAGGCGCTCGAGGCTGGCGTGCCGGTGATAGTGAGCGACCGTGTGGGCGCGCGCAAGGATCTTGTGGAAGGCGAGCACCCCACGGGGCTAGTGGTGGCCGTGGAGGAGAAAGGCGCGCTCGAGGCAGCTATGAGACGCCTTGCTGAAGACGCCGCGCTGCGCGAGGAGATGGCGAGCGCGGCATTGGAGCGAATGCGCAGATGGTCGATGCCACAGGCGAAGGCCGCACTGGAGCGCTGGCTTTCCGCCGTCGCGCCTAACCACTAGGCACTAGGCGCTATAAATGCTATAATCTATCGCAAAGCAAAAGTGCAACAAGGAAGGATTTTTCAATGGACAGCGACAAGCCCCTCGTGGGCATAGTGATGGGCAGCGACAGCGACTGGCCCCTGGTGAAGAAGGCGTGCGACACTCTCGACTCGTTCGGCGTACCTTATGAGACGCGCGTCATCAGCGCGCACCGCACGCCAGACGTGGCCCTCGAATACTCGAAGACGGCAGAATCGCGCGGCATCAAGGTGATCATCGCCGCAGCGGGCGGCGCGGCACATCTCGGCGGAGTTCTCGCGGCAGGCACTGTGCTTCCCGTGATCGGCATTCCAGTGGCGGGCGGTGCGCTGAACGGACTCGACGCCCTATACGCCACCGTGCAGATGCCATCGGGCGTGCCCGTGGCCACAGTTGCCGTCGGCAGCGCCGGACCCTCCAACGCCGCCCTTCTCGCCGTGCAGATTCTCGGCACGGCCAACGACGAACTGCGCGAAAAGTTCCGCGCCCACAAGGCCACGCTCGCCGCAAAGGTGGAACGCGCCAACGCAAAGATACACGAGGCGTAGGTGCGATGCGCGTAAGGTCTCTCGGCAGCGGATCCAAGGGCAATTCGATTGCAGTGCGCGGCGGCGGTGAGCTGCTGCTGGTGGACTGTGGCCTTTCGTGCCTGGAAACGAAAAGGCGTCTTGCGGCATGCGGCGCATCCATCGCCGAGGTGACAGGCGTTCTCTTCACCCACGACCACTCAGACCACTATTCTGGGCTCGAAACGTTCCACAAGAAGTACCCCGCCGTCCCGCTCTACGCAAACGGCAACACCGCAGACGCAATAGCCTGCGCCACAGGAGTGGAGGACGGCTGGCGCATCTTCGAAACTTCCGAGCCCTTCTCAATCGGCGCTCTCTCCATCGAGACCTTCGCCACGCCCCACGACGCCGCCGACCCTGTAGGCTATCTCATCTCGGAAGGCGCGTCGCGTCTCTTCGTTGGCACCGACATGGGCATCATGACCGTCGCCGCAAAAGAGGCCCTGTCCCGCGCCACATGCGCGATTCTAGAGGCCAACCACGATCCCGTGCTGCTGCAGACGAGTGACCGTCCGCTCTCACTGAAGCAACGCATCGCCGGACGCTGCGGCCACCTCTCGAACGACCAGGCAGCCTCCGCACTTCTCGAAGCCCATCCCGCGCATCTCTCCACCCTCCTTCTCGCCCATCTCTCCCAGGAATGTAATGCCGACTACCTCGCCCTCGAGGCCGTACGCCCCGTTCTCGCCGAAATCGGCCTCCCGAACATCTCCTTGGCCGCGCTTTCTCAAGACGCTCCCAGCGCCCTATACGAATTCTAGAGGTTTCAAATGACCATCAAGGACGTTCCCGCCGTAGACCGCCTTCTCAAGCGCGAATTCGCCGCCCACAACTCCCCCGTGATCGAACTCATCGAGGCGCAGACGCACGATCCGTTCTGCGTCCTCGTGGGCACGATCCTCTCCGCCCGCACAAAGGACGCCTGCACGGCAGGAGCTGTGCGCCGTCTCTTCTCCACCGCTGCAGGCCCGGTCTTCATGCCCGCAGACCTTGAGCGTCTATCCGCCGCCCAGATCGAAAAGCTCATCTTCCCCGTGGGCTTCTACCACGACAAGGCACGCCATCTCCACGCCCTTCCCCAAGCACTGCGCGAGTTCTTCCCCGAGGGACTCGAGAACGCGGGCAAGGGCCTCTCCACCGTCGCTCACTACAATGCACTCGTTGAGCGCCTATGCTCCCTTCCCGGCGTTGGACGCAAAACCGCAAATCTAACCGTTGCCGTTGGCTTCGACCTTCCGGCCGTTTGCGTAGACGTGCATGTGCACCGCATCACAAACCGACTCGGCCTGGTGAACACAAAAACTCCCCTCGAAACCGAAATGGCTCTCAGGGAGATACTTCCAGTCAAGTACTGGAAGACGTGGAACTCTCACTTCGTCTCGTTCGGCCAGACCCGCTGCAAACCCCGCGGCCCCGTCTGCACAGACTGTCCCCTGAGCAAGTACTGCGTTAAGGTCTAAAATCACCTGAAGAAGATCACCGTGCTGCCGCCGATGAGCACAATGCGGCCGTCTTTAAGCTTTGGCTTGAGCGAGCTACTGACCTTGCCGTCCACAACAACCTTCCAGCCTCCAATGGCGCCTGCGCTCAGCGCGGGATTGACGGTGATCGGAACCTCGTAGCCTTCAAGGCTGGATATTTCGGCTGGAACGTTCACAAGCTCGAGGCGTCCACCAGACGCGGCACGGAACGAGTTGATCGTGCCGCCGCCCTGAGTGCAGTCCACCTTGAGCGACTTGATCGTCGCGCTCTCGTCGTTCAGGTTCAGCGTGGCGTCAGCGTCAACAGTCACTTCGCTGCCAGCCGGCAGAGCGGAACTTACCTGTGCAGCAGCAATCGACTGGAATGTGTACGGATGGCCTGCGTTCATGCCGGTGTAAAGGCAATAGGGCTGCGCAATTCCGGCGCGCTCGTCAAGATTGACCCATACAACGCCGTCCATGCTGCCCTCCACCTTCCAGTCGCATGGACTGCGCTCAAGCGAGTCGTTGGCAGTGACGAATAGGTAGCCGCTGACGGGCAGGGAATCAGCGGAAAGGCGCATTGTCAGCACGCGGTAGTTGGCGGAATCGCCCTTCATGTCGTTGCTTGTGGCGCAGAGCTTGGTGTGGGTGTCGTCGTCGAAGAGCTTGTCCATATCTTCGTTGCCGCCACCGCCTGCTGCGTAGCTTCCGCCCTTGCAGAACGACCCGGGCGCGAGCGTCGCAGCCGCCGAGCCGTCAAGACCCTTCACCAGACCGAGCGCCACGTTCTTCCCGGAAATGTCGAACACACACAGCTCGGAGAGCTGAAGTATGGTGTTGCCCGCCGTCTTCTTGAACGTGAAGCGCAGGAACTTGCCGTCGAACACAGTGGGGACGTCTGTTTCAAACTGATAGTTCACGCCGTTGTTGAAGGGCTTGTACCGAATTGAGCTGTCGTTGTACTTTGTCCTGTCGGTGAACGTGGTGTGCGGCGCCCAATGACGTTCGTCAAGTAGCTCCCATGCCATGCCGTCGCGGCTTCCCTCGAGCGTCCAGTCGGTCGGACTGCGGCGCACGAAGTCGTTGGCGGTTAAGAAGTTGTAGGCGGCTATCGGCTTCGCGTCGTCGCGAAGTCGCATCGTCACGATGTGCCAGTTGTCGCGTGAGCCGTTCACCACGTCGAGACAGCACAGCTTCGTGCCGGTGTTGCCGTCGAAGAGCTTCTCGTCGTTGTTGACGGCGTTGTCGCCAGAATAGAAATACACCTTTGGGCAGCTGAACGTTCCCGCGGCTAGTGACGGCGCCGCAATCCCCACGGCCGCCGCCGTCAACCCCTGGCTCTGCACTTCGCCGTCGGCGCTGTACAGCCGGAACTCGGACGCCTGAAGCTTGAAGTTGGTGGCCGCGTGTTTGATGTCCGCCCCACCCGAGTCACCGCCGTTCGAGCGCTTGATGGCGAGGCGGAAGTACTTGCCGTCAAAAGGACGCGGCAGAGGATTCGCAGGAGCGCCAACGTTGAGCGTTCCGGAGAAGACATGCGTGGCGCCGAAGTACGTGGGCTCGCCAATGAGCGTCACCTCGCCGCCCTTTGCATCGAACCCGCCGGCGCCCGACACGTCGCCGCGCACGTAGCCGCCCGCGCTTTCAAGCGTCGCGCCGTTCACAAGCTCGATTGCGCCCTTGTTCTCCACCGAGGCAACAGCCAGGCTCCCGCCGTCCACGCGCAGCGTCGCATCCGGCTCGACGACGATCTGCGATTCACGGCTAAACGCCCCCTTAACCGCGAACGTTCCGGTCAGGGTCTTGCGAGTGGCCGTTGCCGTGAAGCCGGTCTGCACGTCAATGTCAACCCACGTCGCACCGCCGTCGTTGCTGCCCTGCAGTCTCCACGCCGTGGGGTCGCGCTCGGAGTAGTCGTTCGCCGTGTACCATGCGTAGCCCGTGATGTGCTTTGGAGCGTCGTAGTTGATCTGCAGCCACGCACGCTCGTGATCGGCCGCCGGATGACTCGGCAGAATGCGCCAGTCAAGCCACTTTGTGTCCACGCTGCCGTCCACGAGCAACGAGGGGTTTTCTTTGGCGGGATAGGGCATGGCGTTGTTCTCCGCAGTCTCGTCGTAGTCGATGCTCGCGTACGGACGCGTCACGTCGTCTCCGCCGTCCAGCAGCTTCAGCTCCGACAGCTGAACCGCGTCCGCATCCGGCCTGCATCCCTCGAGCTTGAAGCGGAAGCTTCTGAACACGACCGGCCTCACTGTCACCGTGCCCTCCTTCACCACAAGCGTGCCGCCAAACGACGCATCAAGAGAAAGCTCTCCCGCCCCCACCTTTTCAAGGGTGGCGTCTTCCACCTTCACGGCAAACGAAGCATCGGCTCCATCCACGCCAACCACGAGCTTGCCGTTGCCCGTCACCGTGACGTCGCCTGTCACTGTGTTGGTTATCGTGAGACCGTTGAGATCAAGAACGCCGCGCGTTCCCGTCACCGTGCTCGCGGGAGGCAGCGGAACGCCAAGCCGCAGCGTTGCGTCGTCCACCCTGGTTCCGCCATTGTAGTCGAGCAGAAAATCCGAGAGTCCCTTGGCGCCCAACGTGAACACAGGCACGGGCGTCGTGCCATGCACCTGCGTTCCAGTCACGTGAAATCCGCCGTCGCCAAACACATGCGTGTGGTTGTAGACCATCGTCGCGCTGTTAGTGCCCATGTCGATGTTCACGTCGTTGCCGGCGGTTGGCACGATTTCAAGTACGCCATTCTGCCCTGTATAGAACGTGTCGCCTCGCGTGTCCGCAGCGACAAAGGTGCCGCCATCAAAAGTGACGCGTCCGCGCGGATCGTCATTGCGCACGATCCGCCTAGTCTTCAACACAGCTCCAGGACCAAGCACCAGCTCGTTCACGAGAGTCGCGAGATCGCTGCCGTCCGTCAGGCAGTTTCCGCTCATCGCAGCGAAGTCCGGCGCCGAAACTGTCGCGTTCTCAATCGTCACCTTGCCCTTGACTGGCTGCCGCGTGCCTGAGTTGGTGCCAATTCTGATGTTTCCTGTCGACACGGTCGGCACGCCGGATATCACGACCTCGCCGTCGCGTCCATCGTAGCCCGCGCGCAGTTCGCCGGTCGTGGTGAAGGATCCTCCGCCGGAAATCGTCACCTTCGGCATCTCGCCGTTCTCTCCCTGCACGGAGAATGCGCCGCTCTGCTTGTACGCGGCGGAACCCGTGAAGGTAATCGCGTTATCGGTCGTGTTAGTGCGGTTGCCGTCGAAGTTGAACGTGCCTGTGCCGGACACGACAAGCGGCAGAGCATCAAGTCCGGTGCCGTAGAGGCTGAGCGTGTTGTTCTGCCCAACGAGTTCAAATGGATGCTCAAACGAGATGTCGCCTGAGTGCGTGACCACGCCGTGCAGCTCTCCGCCCCAGCCCCAGATAGGACCGGCCAGCTTGTCCACCACATACGTGGGCGCGAGGCCGGGCATGTCGAGCCCGTCGTAGAGGCGCGTCTGCACCGCGAACACGCTTCCTTCCGCCGGCGCCTCGGTTGGATCCTCGTAGGTGATCTTCTCGGCGTCGCCAGCGCCCGCAGGGAAAAACCTCGCGCCCTTCTTCACATAGACCGTCTGCCCCGCAAGAAGCGGGCGCCCGATCGAAAGGTCGCCTTCTTCCACGACGATCGGGCCCGAGAACGTATTCTCCGATGCGTAGTTGCATATCTGCAGATAGCCTGCGCCTTTCTTCACGAAGCCGCCTGCGCCGCGTATCTGGAAGAAGTCAGGCTGCACACTTGCCTTCATGATGCGAATATGGTGGCCATTGGTGTCGATCACGAGGTTTTTTCCTTCCTCGATGTTCCAGATGAGCGCGCCGCCGGGATAGAACCAGTCGTTGTTCTCGCGCGACGCACGCAATGTACCGCCCCTAAAGTTGAACACTGAGCAGCTTTTGTCCTGCCTGTAGAACTGCCCCAGCTCCAGCACACCACCCTCCTCGAGGTTGAATATCGCGGCAATGGGAAATTCATCGACCACGTACGTGCCGTACTCCGCGGCAACGGACTGCGGAAACCACGCACCACATTCGATGGTCGAGACGACGACCGTTCCGAAAATGTTGAGAGTTCCCTGAGAGAGTCTGCTGCGGTCTGCACTGTTTGCATCCGTCATGCTGTTGCGTCCCAGATAGAGACGCCCGCCACCAACAGTAAGCGACCCTCCGCTCGCCACGGTAACCTCGCCCGTGCCGCCGAACGTGCCGATCGAGAATCCCTGCGTGTTGCCTGGATTGTCGCCTGCGAGCGTGCCCTGCGAGACGAGCGACGCGCCGCCAGTTATCGTGAGCTTGCCCGTGTTACCCGTCTCATAGCCCACCGCGTTCACAACGGCACCTGTCACTGTCAGTTCGGCACCGTCGCCCAGCGTGAACGTGCCATTGTTCTTGAGCTCGGAGATCGTAATCGCCGCGTCAAGAGTCTCGGTTTCGCCACCCCCGATTGTCCACACGCCACCGTCAGTCGGCACCGCCGCCACAAGCGGAAGAGCCGCCATTGCACAAGCGCAGAAAACGAATCTGAATGCTCTTGGCATGATCTTGCTCCTTTGTCTGGTTTCGAAGTTTCGAGGTTTCGAAGTTTGGAGGTTTCGAGGTTTCTAAGTTCAGAGGTTTGGACAAAGGACAGATGACAGAAGACAAAGGATGTCAACCGAACTGCCAATGCCATCCTTTGTCTTTTGTCCTTTGTCCTGATTCGTCACCTGATGAAGATCACGGTGCTGCCGCTCATGATCACAAGCTTGCCGTCAAGCAGCTTGAGCTTGTAGGACTTGCGCTCAACGCCGTTCACTGTGACCTTCCAGCTGCCGACGGAACCTGCGTCCGCGGCGGGATTGACCGTGAGCGGAATCTCATACTCCCTGAGGTTTGGCACATTCGGCGGAATGTTCACAAGGGCGAGCGTGCCGCCGGACGCCGCGCGGAACGAGTTGATCGTACCGCCGCCAAGCGTGCAGTCAACCTTGAGCAACTTGATCGTCGCGCTCTCGTCGTTCAGGTTCAGCGTCGCACCCGCGTCCACCGTCACAACGCTGCCGGCGGGAAGCGAACTGCCGCCGCCAATCGAATCAAACGTGAAGGGATGGCCGGCGTTCATAGCGGTGAAGAGGCAGTAGGGCTGCGCGATTCCGGAGCGCTCGTCCAGCTTCGTCCAGTTCACGCCGTCATAGCTTCCCTCCACCTGCCATTCACTCGGGCTGCGGTTGAGCGAGTCGTTCGCCGTCACGAACACGTATCCCGCTGCGGGCAAGGAGTCTTCAGGAAGACGGATCGTGATGTAGCGGTAATTGGCCGCATCGCCGTTCAGACTTCCGTTGCAGAGCTTCGTCTGCAGGTTGTCGTCAAAGAGGAACTTCGGACCTTCCGTCTTGCCGCCGTTGTAGTAGTTGTCCGCCGCCGAGAACGAACCAGGCTCCAGCGATGCCGCCGCCGTGCCGTTCGCCGCCTCTGCGAGGCCCTTGGCGATGTTGCGCCCGAACGTGTCGATCAGCATCAGCTCGGAAAGCTGCAGAAGCGTGTTGCCGGAGGTCTTCTTGAACGTGAAGCGAATGAACTTGCCGACGAACGTGGGCTTCGGGGCCGTCTCGAACTGGTAGTTGACACCATTGTTGAAGGGCTTGTACTTGATGGAGTCGTTGTTGTAGTTGTTCCGGTTGTCAAAGGCGGTGTGCGGCGCGAAGTAGCGCGCGTCGAGGAGCTCCCAGGCCGCGCCGTCGCGGCTGCCCTCGAGAGTCCACTCGGTGGGGCTGCGGCGCACGTGGTCGTTCGCCGTGAAGAAGTTGTATGCGGCAATAGGTTTTGCCGAATTCTTCAGGCGCATCGTTATCACGTGGTAGCCTGAAACAGCACCGTTAATCAAGTCGGCACAGTACCACTTCGTGCCCGTGTCATTGTCGAAGAGCTTGTACACGCCCTCACCCTGCTTGCCGGTGGCGACGCCTGGATTGTACTGCGATGCGCAGCTGAACTGGCCTTCTCCCAGCCGCGTGGCAAGCATACCCTCGGCGACTGGCTCAAGATTGAGGTTCTGCATCGTGCCGTCTGCATCGTAGAGCTGGAATTCGGAAGCCTGCATATTGTAGTTCGTGGCGTCCGCGCCGTTGCCGCCGTTCGAGCGGCGGATCGTGAGACGGAAGAACTTGCCGTCGAAGGCGCGCGTGGGATAGGTGCCTGCTGCGGGCATGCCAACGTTTAGCGTTCCGGTCGAGACGCGCGTCTCGCCCGTGTACGTCTGAACGCCCATGAGCGTCACGTTGCCGCCGTTCGCCGAGAACGAACCATCGCCGGTCACGACGGCGTTCACAACGCCACCCGCGCTCGCGAGCCTCGCGCCGTCCGCAAGCTCGATCGTTCCCTCGCCGGAGACGTCGGCCACGGAAGTCGAGCCGCCGTTCACGCGCAGAGTGGCACCTGCCGACACGGTGATGGGACCGCTAAGGGCCGCGCCGTTCGCCATGAAGGGACCGCACTGCGCAAAGCGCGTCGTGGAGGGCTCGTAGCCGCTCACCACGTCGACGTCCGTCCACGTGGCGCCGCCGTCGTTGCTGCCCTGCAGGCGCCACGCCACCGGGTCGCGCGCGGGCGTGTCGTTCGCGATGATCCATTTGTAGCCGGTTATGGGCCGCGGCGCGGCGTAGTCTACGCGCAGCCACACGCGCTCGCGGTCGGTCGCGCTGCGGTCGGGATGCGCACGGAAGTCCAGCCACTTAGTGAACATGTTGCCGTCAACCAGATTCTGCGGCGCCTCGTTGGCGGGGAAGGGCCGGTCAAAGGAATCGACTGTCTCGTCCCAGGAAATGTTGGCGTACGGACGCGTCACGTCGTTCGCGCCGTCGAGAAGCACGAGTTCCGCCAACTGCATGGAATTGAAATTGGTGGCGCCCACCGGCCCGCGCGCACCCTCCACTTTGAAGCGGTAGCTTTTGTACGCCACACTCCCCTCCGCGCCGGCGATGACGGCCGTGCCCTCACGCACGGCGAGCGCGCCGGAGATGGGCTTGTCTATGGTAAGGGTGCCCGAACCCACCTTCTCGAGCTGCGCATTTTCAAGCTGATTCTGGAACGCAACGTCCACATCGTCCTTACCGACGACGAGCGTACCATACCCCTTGAGCATGACGTCGCCCGTGATGTTGTTCGTGATCGTGAAGCCGCCGAGGTCGAGCGTGGCGCGCGTTCCCTGCACTTCGCTTCCGGCGGGCAGGGGCACGCCAAGGCACAGCGTGCAGTCCTTTATCTTCGTGGCGCCCTTGTAGTCCACGCTGAAGTCGGAAAGTCCCGCCTTGCCCAGCATGAACATCGCAATCGGATTCGCCTCCTGCCCGAACACGTCGAGGCCGCCGTCGCCGAAGATGTGCGTGTGGTTCGAGATCATGCCCACCTGCTGCGTGCCCAAGTCGAAGCGCATGTCGCTTCCTGCGGCCGCCTCTATCTCGAACGTTCCGTTCTGGCCGCTGTAGAAGAAGTCGGCGCGGCTTGCCTTCGGCGCCACCGTGCCGCCGGCGAAGGTGATGCGCGCGCGCGCGTCGTCGTTGCGCGTGAAGTACGTGTTCACGTTCAGGACGGCGCCAGGGCCGATCACAAGCTCGTTGAGGAGCGTTTCGTAGTCCGTTCCGTCTGTGAGCGTTGTCGGACCCAGCTTGTACTCGTTCGCCGTCACGGTGGCGTTCTCGACGACCATCCGGCCCTTGAGCTTGTAGCGGTCGGACGCGTTGCCGCCGATGCGGATGTTTCCGTTCACCTTCACGTTCGCGCCGTTGGAGACGACCAGCGCGCCGTCGCGCCCGTCGCAGCCCACGCGCAACTCCGGCACCTCAAGCGTGCCGCCGCCCGAGATCGCCACCGTGGGCATCGCGCCATCGACGCCCTGCACCGTAAACGCGGACCCCTGCTGATACGTGGCAGCTCCCGTGAAGGTGATCGCGACATCAGTCTCGTTCGTTCGAACGCCGTCGAACCAGAATTTGCCCGTGCCGGACACCGTGAGCGGCAGCTTCTCGAGGCCCGTGCCGTAGAAGTTCAGCTGGTTGCCCTGCCCCACAAGCTCAAAGGGATGTTCGGCGGAGATTTCGGGGGAATACACGACCGGTCCATGCAACTCGCCGCCCCAGCCCCACGTCGATCCGGCAAGCTTGTCGGTGACGTACGTCGGGGACATGCCAAGGAGGTCGAGCCCTCCGTAGATCGGCAGATGCACGGCGTAGATCGAACCTTCCGTCGGGGCGTCGGCGGAATTCTCGTATGTGATCTTGGAGAGATCGCTCGGCGCTACGGGATAGAACGCGGCCCCGCTCTTCACATAGACCGTCTGCTCTTCGGCGAGCGGACGCCCGATGGCCAGATATCCCTCTTCGACGACGATCGGCCCGGTGAACGTATTCATCTCCGGCTGCGTCATGCAGATCCGAAGGTAGCCCGTTCCCTTCTTGACAAGACCGCCCGCGCCCGTTAGCTTGAACGAATCAGGCTGGTGCAGAGAAGGACTGAGGTTGGCGTGAAAATCCTGCGTGTCGAAAATCAGGCTCTTCCCGCTCTCAATGTTCCACACCGTCGAAACGCTGCTGTAGAGAAGCGGATTTGCCGTGCGCGTGAGGCGCAGCGTACCGCCCCTGAAGTTGATCACGTTGCGGCACGTGTCGTTGTTCTGGATAAGCCCGGTCTCCAGAACGCCGCCTTCTTCGAGGTTGATGATCGAGGCGACTGGCAGCGTATCAAGATCGTAGGTAATGCTAGTGTCCCTCGACGGGAACCACGCACCGCATTCCACGGCTGCCGCGTTTACCGTGCCGAAGATGTTGAGCACGCCATACGAAAGCTTCGTGCGGTCTTCGCTGCCGCCGGTGAGCTTGTTGCGTCCGAGGAAGAGACGACCGCCCGCTACGGTGAGCGAGCCGCCGCTAGCCACTGTCACCTCACCAGTGCCGCCGAACGTGCCAATCGAAAACCCCTGCGAGTTGTCCGGCAAATCGCCTGTGAGCGTGCCTTGCGAAATGAGCGACGCGCCGCCTGCGATCGTCATTTCACCCGTGTTGCCCGTCTCGGCGCCAACCGAATTCACCACGGCGCCGTTCACCGTGAGCGCGGCACCCGCGCCGAGAGTGAGAGAGCCGTTGTTCTGAAGTTCGGTAATCGTGGCCGCCGCGTCGAGAGTCTCGGTCTCGCCGCTCCCGATTGCCCATGCGCCGCCGTCCGTCGGCACTGCCGCCGAAAGGCAAAACGCCACCGTAGCGCACGCCAGCGCGCCCACACTCGCTTTCATCAATCTAGACATGCCACTCCTCCTTGAATTTTGTGACAGTATTATACTAAACATCTCCTCGGCATGTCAACTCCAACGCGCACGAGAGAAATCTCGCGCGCGCCGCATGGGATTCTTGAATGGCATATGACGCTACTTGATGAATATGGCCGTGCCGCCAATGAAGCAGAACTTGAGTCCGGAATCTTCCGCTTTAAGCCTGAAGCCCTTCTTGTACAGTTCGGGATCTATGACGAACGTCGCGTTGGGCTTTGCGGACCAGCTCACAAGATACGGATTGCCGGAATGCGCGAGGGATAGAACGTCCATCCTGTCGCCGATCTCCACAAAGACCTCCGCCCCGTCGGCGAAGGAGACGAGCCCCTGCGTCGTCTGGTTCGTGCTGGGCGCCCTTACGGCAGGCTGTCCATCTACGGACCACGACCCCACCACCTCGGAGAGATCAAACGTTGCCCCGTTCTGTATCTCCAGCGGAGGACGGAACTCGCCCGCCGTATATTTTCCAAACACCTTCACCGGATAGGCCCCATACGATTTCCAGAATTGCGTGGAGCTGTCGTAGCGGAATCCACCAACGGAAAAGCCGTCATTTCCCAGATGGGTCCATGCATCGCCAACATATTCCACATCTGCGGAGGAGAGATCGGCCTCCTCCATGCCCTGCATATTGCCGCCGCCGGCGAACCTGACCGTTCCGCCGTCGAGCGTCTTGACGTATTTCATGTGCGAATCCGAACCGCTGGCCACAAACACGGAGAGGACGTTGCCGTTCAGCATTATGGTGCTGCGACTGGAGGGAAGACCCACCATGCCGCACACGCCATGCAGATTCAGGCTCGCATTGCCATTGAGCGAAAGAACGCCAAAGTGCCGGGTGCTGTAGCCACCGGAGGGCGCGAACGTCAAGGAGCTTCCTTCCCCAAGCTCGAAATTGTATGTGCAGGTGGTGTCGCTGGCATTACCGCCGGCGGAAAACGCCGCACCTGCGCCAAGCGTCACTGTCTGCGTGGCATCGCCGTCCCCAAGCGGATTCGAGTACGTGCCGAGCGCAAGCGTGGTGTTGTCGGCGACAACCGTTCCGCCGAAGTACGACTGATCCGCCTTCGACGCAGTGAACGTACCGCCGCCCTCCACGACCAGCCTCATCGCTCCGGTGAACGCGACTGCGCCGTTCGCGACGCTTTCGTTCGCGACCACATGAAGTTCCGCCATCTTGCCGAACCATTTCCTCTGGAGATACTTCGTCACTGCGACGCGCTCCACATCGGAAAGAACGCGGCTGAAGCAGATCAGCTCGGAGAGCTGCCGTCCGCCGTTGCGGCCACCTATGTCTCTGTCTTGCGTGAGACGGTTTGAGCAAGAATCGCCTTTCATCTCACCTGCGACAATGAGGAACCGCTCTGCGTCGGGATAGTCGTTCTGCAAACCCACCTGCTGCGTTCCGTTCCACATCCTGCTGAAATTGGAATAGTCTGCCGCGTAGGCTCCATCCTGGCCCCCACCCTGGCATCGGTGGAAAGCGTATGCAATTGTGTCGCCCAGCCAGAAAGCGCCTTTGTTCTTCTCGATCTTCAGCACCCAGAAGGCAGTGCGTATGTTCGTGAGCCTGGTGGCGATATTCATGTCCTTGCCGCTGCCAGTGGCGCCAAAATCCACTGTGGGGATGCCGTAGGTCGAGTTGTCAAGCAACGGCGCCGTTGAACCCTGCGCCGTTGCGGAATTTCCCCCTATGCGAGATGCCCACGATGTGACAGCGCCATTCCCATCCACCGCAATCGTGTCGCCTGCAGAGGCGTCCAGCCAGAATATGGCCTCGTCCGCCACGAACGCAGGCGCGGCGACGGCGTCGTCGAGCGCGTACTTGCTGGACGTGATCGTGCCGTTGCCCCTCAGCGAAGAGACCGTAAGGCTCTTGCCTGCGAGATCGATCGTGGTGCCGTCGGCCATGTAGTCGAAGCAGGATGTCAGATCCCAGGAACCGACGCCCCCATCCAACGACACCGTTCCTTCCAGCACATACGCCATGGGATTCACCGCCTGCGTCTTGATTGCCGCATGTTCGGCGTAGGACGAAAAGCGCACCGTCATCTCCTCCGTGACGCCATCTGTCCATTCGTCCGGATACTCCGTGCCGTCGGCGCGATAGAACTTCCATCCCGCCGGATTGGCATTCACATCCCACCTTGCCACCTGCGGCGCGAGAAGACTCTTCACGAAGAGGCCATAACCATCGCCGGCGCGCTTTATCTTTAGACCGATCTGACGCTCCTCTGGAGTCTGCGTCGCTCCGGTGGCGATGAGCGCGAACGTGACGGAATCGTCGGGATCGAACGTCGGGTCGAACTCGATGAGCTGCTGACCCACCGCAACGTCGCGCGTGCCGACGTCAACTGTGTATGCCGCGCCCGAGGAAAGGAACGTGACGCGGCCGGAAGAGGTCATGTTGGCATGCCCGGTGTCGGACGGCACAATCCCGTCCGCCGTCCACACATCACTCACTCCCGAAAGGTCCAGCGTGGATCCGCTCTGCATCGTCATCGGCGGATGCAGCGCCCCCGCCTTGTACCTGCCGTACACGCTCATTCCAGCGCCGAACGTCCTCCACTTGGAGGAAAGGTACTCGAAGTCGCCGACCGACAGTCCTCTGTTGCCAAGATGCACATACGCCGTCTCGGCATACTCCACGCGTGCGGACGAGAAGTCCGTGGCGCCGCCATGGTTCTGAATGCCGTTGCCCTCCACCACCTCGAAGCGGATGGTGCCGGCGTCAAGGCTCTTGATGAACCGAGATAACGAGTCGGGGCTTTCCGTGGCGGAGATGGAGAGCGTGTTCCCGTTGAGCCTTATCGTGCTGTACAGACTCTCCGACAACCCGGTGATGCCGGTTCCTCCCTGCACGGTAATGCTTGCATTGCCGTTCAGGACTATGGAGGCGAAGTGGCGGAGCTCGCGGCTGCCGTTGTGCCCGAATGTCATGGCGCTTCCGGCCCCCAGCGTGAAATTGTAGGTGCAAGTGGTGTTGTTGGCGTTCCCGCCGGCGAAGAAGCGCGCCCCTTCGCCCATCGTGACTGTCTGCGTGGCGTTGCCCGGACCGAGCGGGTTGGCGGCCGTGCCGAGCGTCACTGACGTGTTGTCGGCAACCGTCGTTCCGCCTATGTAGGACTGATCCGCCTTGGACGCGGTGAACGAGCCGCCACCCTCGACGACGAGCCTCAATGCGCCTTTGATCGCCACGGTGCTGTTCTCGACGGCGGCATCCGTCGCCACATGAAGCTCCGCCGTGTTGATCCATTTCTTCTGGAGGTACGTCGTCACGGCGATGCGCTCCTCGTCGGAAAGCACGCGGTTGAAGCATATCAGCTCGGAAAGCTGCTTGCCGCCGCGCCTCACCGTAATGCCACGGTCGAAGGTCAGCGAATTGAAATAGCTTGCGCTCTTCATCTGAACGGCGATCACATTGAAGGCGTCAGGGATTGGCTTGTCATTTAGCACGCTGGCTTCGTTCAATCCGTTCCAGACTCTGTCCATGTTCACGCCGCCATAGGTTGCGGCATACTGCCCCTGCTCGCCGCGGTGGAAGTGGATGGAGCCACCATTGCAGTCGCAAAGCAGAAACGCATTGGGCGAATCATCTATCTTCAAGGCAAGGAACACGGTTCTGGCATTGTTGATGGCGTTGATGGCAAGATCCTTGGTGCCCCCCACTTCGCCGAAGTCAACAGTCGGAATGCCGTATGTCGAATCGTCGAAGTCGGGATTTGTTGAACCGTTCACAAGATACTGCGCGGCATTGCCGCCCACTTTCGAAGCCCACCTAGTGACGCTTGCGCCATCGAGCGTAAGGGTCGAGGAGTCCGAGGCGTCTAGCCAGATCAGGGCTTCGCCTGCCACGAACTCAGGCGCGGCTGCAGTGCCATCAAGCATGTATTTGCTGGACGTGATCGTGCCGTCGCCCGCAAGGCCCTTCACAGTTAGCTTGTGCCCGGCGAGATCAACCGTCACCCCCGCATCGACTGTGAGGATACCATCCACAACCTCGTCTTCGATCAGCGTGTAGTCCGAACTAATCGTGCGGTCCGCCGCCGCGGCGCAGAACGACAACGCCGCCACGCAGATGGCAGTGATGAAACCAGACCTCGAGTTTATTTGCATGCCAGGACTCCTTTCATGAATTCGTCGCTATTCTACACCAACGATCACGGATTGTCAATCACCGGACAAATGGTAGAAAGCGGCGCTGTATACCGCAAAATCACTCGCGAATCAAGCATGCAGCACTGCTGCAGTTTCGAAGTTTCAAGGTTTCGCAGCTCAGAAACCTCGAAACCAGAAACTTCGAAACGTTCAACCGGTCATACTCACACAAGTTCGTCGGCGAGCGCCGCGAGCTTCGCCTCGGTCTCGGCATTCATCGCAGAGAGAATGGTCACAGTGTTCTCGCAGAAGGTGATACCCTTCGACTTCTCGAAGAGGCCCTTCATCACGCGCGCGGCGGCTGGCGCCCAGCTGCCGTTCTCGACGAGGCCGACGAGCCGGTTCTGGTAGTTGCGTTCGGTGAGATGCTCGATGAAGGTGCGCATGAACGGGAAGACGTCCATGTTGTACGTGGTGGTGGCGAGAACGAGCTTTCCGTAGCGGAAGGCGTCCTCGACGGCCTCGGGCATGTCGTCGCGCGCAAGGTCGGTGATCGCCACCTTCGGGCAGCCCTTCGCGAGCAGCAGCTCCTTGAGCTTGAGCGCGGCCGCCTTGGTGTGGCCGTACACGCTCGTGTAGGCGATGCATACGCCCTCGCTCTCAACGGCGTAGCTGCTCCACGTGTTGTACTGCTTGACGACGTGCGCGATCTCCTCGGGCGTCTGAAGAAGCGGACCATGCAGCGGCAGGATGCGCTCGATGGCAAGGCCCGCGGCCTTCTTGAGAAGCGCCTGCACCTGCGCGCCGTACTTGCCCACGATGCCGATGTAGTAGCGGCGCGCCTCGCAGTCCCAGCCCTCCGGGTCTTCCACGTCGTTCGCGCCAAACTTGCCGAAGCCGTCCGCCGAGAAAAGCGTCTTCGCCGGCGCGTCGTACGTCACGATCACCTCCGGCCAGTGCACCATCGGCGCGGCGACGAACGTGAACACGTGCCCGCCGAGGTCGAGCGTATCGCCCTCCTTCACAACGAGGCGGCGGTCTTCGAACTCTGTGCCGAAGAAGTTCTTCATCATGCGAAAGGCCTGCGCGGACGACACAACCGTGACGCCGGGATTGGCCTCGAGAAAGCGAGCGATGCACGCCGAGTGGTCGGGCTCCATGTGCTGCACCACGAGATAGTCGAGCGCGCGCCCGGCGAGGGCCGCCTTCACGTTCCCGGACCATTCCTCGAAGAACCGCGCGTCCACGGTGTCCATCAGCGCAGTCTTCTCCGCGCCCAGCACCACGTAGCTGTTGTATGCCATTCCGCGCGGCACCACGTACTGCCCCTCGAAGAGGTCCACGTCGTGGTCGTTCACGCCAACGTACTTGATGTCATCTGCAATCGTCATTTACTTTTCTCCGTTACAAAAATTTCAAGGTTTCTGGTTTCGAAGTTTCGGGTTTCTGGTTTCGAAGTTTCGGGGTTTCTGAACTGCGAAACCTCGAAACTCATAAACCTCGAAACCCGTAACTTTCACTCACGCGAGCTGCGAAAGGAAGCGAAGGTCGTTCTCGTAGAGCCAACGGATGTCGGGGATGCCGTATTTGATCATCGCGATGCGCTCCACGCCGAAGCCGAAGGCGTATCCGCTCACCTCGTCGGGGTTCCATCCAACGTGGCGGAACACACGCGGATCAACCATGCCCGCGCCGGCCACTTCGATCCAGCCGGACTGCTTGCACACGTTGCATCCCTTGCCGCCGCACACATGGCACGAGAAATCCACTTCCACCGAAGGCTCGGTGAACGGGAAGAAGTGCGGCCTGAAGCGCACCGTCACGGAGGTGCCCATCATCTCCTTCGCGAAGTACGCGAGCACGCTCTTGAGGTCGGCGAGCGACACGCTCTTCGTATCCACGTAGAGGCCCTCGATCTGGTGGAAGTTCGCGGAGTGCGTGGCGTCGGTGGTGTCGCGGCGGTATGTGCGGCCGGGGCAGATCACGCGCACGGGAGGCTTGTTCGCGAGCATGGTGCGGATCTGCACGGGAGAAGTCTGCGTGCGCAGAAGAAGGTCCTCGGGATTCTGCGCCATGCCCTCGCCGCGGATCTCCGGGCAGTCGATCCAGAACGTGTCGGTGCGGTCGTTGGTGGGATGGTGGAGGGGCGTGTTGAGAGCGGTGAAGTTGTTGAAGCGCGTCTCGATGTCGGGACCGTCCGCAACCGTGAAGCCGAGCTTGCCGAAGATGCGCGCAGTGTCGGCGATCACGCGGCTAAGCGGATGCTCCACGCCGGGTGCCGGCCAGCGGCCCGGGAGCGTGGCGTCGACGTCCTCCGCCTTCCCGCCGCCCGCGGCCCCGCCCGCGCCCTTGGCGGCGAGCGCGGCCTCCACTTCGGCGCGCCATGCCTGCACGGCCTTGCCGAACGCGGGGCGCTCCTCCTTGGGAACATCCTTCATTCCCTTGATGAGCGCCGGAATGGATCCATTGCGGCCAACGTATTTTATGCGCAGCTGCTCCACCGCTGCGGCATCAGCTGCGGCGGCAATCTCGGCCAGCGACGCGGCCTTGCCCTGTTCAAGTTCTTCGAGTGTCATAAAACGACTTTCTTTCTGTAGGTCACAATATTATACCCCATTCCGCGCTCAGGGGCAAGCGGCGGGAAAGGCCCGGCGCGCAAAATCGTCGAGCTGGCCGGTGAGGGCTAGGAAGTCGAGCGACATGTAGCGGTCACGCATGAATATCGTCTTGCGAGCGTCAGCGAGTGATGCCTCCACCGTGGAGCCTATCTCTTCGGGCGTCGTCGGCGCGCCCACCACGCGCAGTCGCCTCTCAATCTCGGCGGACGGCACAAGCTGCCCTTCCAGGCGCGCACGTATCTGCGGCCAGCGCGCCTTGAAGCTTTCGAGCCGCCCACGCGTTGATTCGCGATCAACAAACTTCGCCCTCACCGCCTTCACTCCTATCTCGGGGAACTTCGTGCCAGCGAATGCCGCCGCGCCATCCTTCTCCTGCTCTTCGAGAGGACGCCAGTTCCGCAGGCACTTCTCCACGTCGAGCCGCGAATAGTCGAACGCAAGTATCTGCTCGTAAACGCGGCACATGAAGAGGGTGAACACGCCCACCTGGATTCCATGCGGCACGATCTCGCCCTTGTAGGTGTGGTCGCGCATCTCGAGTAGATGGCTGAAGAGATGCTCCGCGCCTGAGGCGGGGCGAGAGCTCTGCATGTCCTGCATCGCGAATCCGCCGAGCATGAGGCCTTCCACGAAGCGCGTCATCGGCTCGGTCTTCATCGCGGCAACGCCTTCCGGATCGCCGATGGCGTCCTTGAGTCCGTCCTGCACCGTGTGCCAGGCGGAGTCGTGCCATTCGGAGGCGCCAAGCTCGTAGGCGAGGATCCAGTCCGCCCCGGCAGGCACCTTTGCCAACAGGTCGGCGAAGCCGCTCGCGGCCATCCACGCGGGCGCAGTGCGCATCACGTCGAGGTCGGCGATGATTGCGCGCGGCGCGGGGCATGGGTACGTCTGCTTCGCACCCTCGGGACTTCTAAGCGCCGCTCCGAAGCTCGAATAGCCGTCCACGCTCGCCGCTGTCGCCACGGTCATGTAGGGGATGTTGAGTTCGCCGCTCGCCCTCTTGACGAGGTCGTTCACAACTCCGCTGCCTGCGGCCACCGGCACCATCGCCTCGCCAGGACGCGCCGCCTTAGTCTCTGCGATCGCGTCGCGCACTTCGGCGGCGTAGTGGTAGTCGGCATGGAACGTGCGCCCGCCTGGCTCCAGCACGTACTCCGCCACGTCCACCCCGGCCTCTCGCAGCAGCTCCTCCACGCGCTCTCCCGCGGCGGCTCTAGTGCGCGGATCGCACACCACTATTGCGTGCGCCACGCCGGGAAACTGCGCCTTGAAAACGGCGGCCGTCTCGCGCAGCACACCATCGCCGATCACGCACGCCTTCGTGTCGGCAGCGCGCTTCAGCGCGGCATCTATCATCTCTTTCGACATATTCGTCAACCTTTCTCGCCTGTGCTTCTGATGCAGGCACCCACATTATGCCATATCCACGCCGAGCGCACAAGCCAGAACGCTTCGACTCACCATACAAAACCATACGAAGACGGAGGCTCGTAGAACGGAAAAACGCCACCGCGACATACCACGGCGATTTCAGATAGTTGAGCAAGGTCCAATTTCGTATTGAGTTTCCGCCCCCTATTGACAAACAGGCCGATTTTTGAGATACTACACTTGCCGC
>Ga0310695_10004758_pt1 | contig 24575 bp, 18 predicted proteins | sample RumenRJG_04DNA_FD_203882 | JGI IMG/M metagenome (GOLD analysis project Ga0310695, IMG submission 203882) | Bovine rumen microbial communities from Lethbridge, Alberta, Canada - RJG_04 (v2) (version 2) | ecosystem: Host-associated > Mammals > Digestive system > Stomach > Rumen | place: Canada...
AGTTACTTGTTGCATAACGCTAAAACCTTGATTAAATGTTTGTATAATCACGCCATTACCCTTACAGTTAGGACATTTTTCTTCAACTGTCTCCGACGTTTTACCTGTGCCTTGACAATTATTACATTTTACAAAACGTTTATAACGATATTTATATTCTTTATTATTGAAAATATCCTCAATCGTAACATTAGCGTTTAAGCGCAAGGTTTCACCTTTTGTTTCGGTATTGTTTTTTTTCGGATTGACATGACGAAATGGATTAAAAAAATCGCCAAAACCGCCAAAATCAAAAGGGTCAAATTTTCCTTGATTTAAATAGGCTTGACGTTTTTCTTCATTTGATAAAACATCATAGGCTTCATTAATTTCTTTAAACTTTTCTTCGTATTCTTGCCTTTCCGATTCACTTGGGCATCTGTCAGGATGATATTTTTTCGAAAGATTACGATACGCTTCTTTTATCTCAGATTGAGACGCATTTTCTGTCACGCCCAATATTTTAAAATAATCTTTTTCTCGCATCATTATTAATTTTTAATGAAAAAAAGATAAACGGCATAGTTAAATCAACTACGCCGTTCATCATAATTATTTTACTTCTTCAAAATCGGCATCTTGTAAATTTTCACCGTTTGTGGTGTTGGTCTGACCATTATTGCCACCCATATTGAAAATGTCATTCATCGGATTTCCGTTCTGACCGTTTGGATTTAAATTTTTCATTTGAAAATTATTCCAAAATGCTTCAACCTCTTTATTAAGGTTTTCAATCTGAGTCAAATCCTTTGAAGAAATTGCGCTATCAAGTTTTGTGTTGTAGTCTTCAATTTTCTTCTTTTCATCATCTGTCAACTTATCAGACAATGTTTCAAGACTATCTTTATTAAGATTTATCAAAGACTGCGCTTTATTTATCTTGTCTGCTTGGTCTTTCTTCTTTTTATCATCTTCAGCATACTTTTCAGCATCATTCTTTGCTTTTTCAATTTCCTCTTTACTAAGAGTATTACTTGATTCAATGGTAACACTTTGCTCTTTTCCTGTACCCTTATCCTTTGCAGTTACATTCAAAATACCGTTGGCATCGATGTCAAATGATACTTCAATTTGAGGTACACCACGTTTTGCTGGAAGAATGCCCTCCAAATTAAATATACCAACAATCTTATTGTCCGCTGCCATTGGACGATTACCTTGCAATACCTTAACCGTTACTGCCGTCTGATTATCAGTTGCAGTTGTAAAGATTTCACTCTTCTTACAAGGAATAGTTGTATTTGCTTCAACCAAAGTATTCATACAACCGCCTTGTACTTCAATACCATAACCCAACGGTGTAACATCAAGAAGCAAGATGTCGGATTTCATTTCTCCGCCAAGAATTGCGCCCTGATAAGCGGCTCCTTCAGCCACAGCAAGGTCTAAATTAGCCGACTTTATCAAGTTGGCATTGATTTCCTTCAAACGCTGTTGAACAAGCGGAATACGGCAAGAACCGCCCACCAATAGAATACCATCCAACTCATTTCCATTAACATTAGCAAGGCGAAGTGCCTCTTTTGCGCACTTAACAAATTTATCCATAAAATCATGAATAATTGTCTCAAATTCAGCACGGCTCAATTCATATTCAAAATTGATTGGCTTACCATCACTAAATGCAATATACGGTAATGATATATGAGTACTTGATGATGTTGATAGTTCTATCTTTGCAGTTTCTGCGGCTTCAGTAAAACGAGCAAGGGCTTGGTCATCAAGATTTACACCATTGTTTTCTTCTGTAAACTTTTTGATAAGATGCTGCTGAAGTTCTCTATCGAAATTAGAACCTCCCAAGAATACATCACCATTCGTTGACAAAATCTCAACCAAGCCATCATCAATTTCACATACTGAAAAATCCAAAGTAGCACCACCAAAATCGGCAACCATATACTTGGCGTTTTTATTCATATCCAAGCCTGATGACAATATTGCAGCGGTAGGCTCTGGAATCACACGCTTTACGTTAAGTCCAGCCATTTCACCTGCCAACTTAGTTGCACTTCTTGCACTATCACCAAAATAAGCAGGAACAGTAATTACAGCATCATGGACTTCTTCACCAAGATAATCTTCAGCAATCTGTTTCATCTTTTTCAAAATCAACGCTGACAAGCCTTCTGGTGTATATGTTTTACCATTGATTTCAACTTTAACCTTATTATTGTCATTGACAACTTTATATTGCACATGCTTAATTGCTTCACTTGACTCATCAAATGTAGCACCCATAAAACGCTTAATAATACGTACAGTTTCAGTCGGATATACTACTTGCTGACGTTTAGCCGAATTACCAACCTTAACATCATCCTCATTATGCAACAAAATCACAGATGGAGTTCCATAACTTCCTTCCTCATTAACAATAACGGTAGGTTTACCATTTTCCATAACCGCAACACTTGACATTGTGCTGCCCAAATCAATTCCAATTACTTTACTCATAAAAAATTTAATTAGTTTATTTAGTATTCAGCAAATACCGTGCCAAATACTAAGAATGTCAGAAAAAACATAAAAAATAGGGGCAGTTTCACCCCTGCCCCTTAACCTAAGTACGTCTTGCGAAATTCCTACTCTAAACGACTTAATGCAATATGTTTATTATTATTAACAATAATGTACATATTAAAGGGAAAAGAATTGTTGCTAAAAAATCGAGAAAATCAAATTTGTTACCATATAATTTGTCCTTATATTCCATACCTAAAGCAAGGCAAACGACAAATCCAACAGAAATGGCAAAACTTAAAAATATTCCATCGAACAACATTAGCATACAATTAATGTGTAAAGCAACAATGGTAAAAATTACACATGTAAGGTAAAAAATACCGCCATATATAAAATGTTCCAATCGATTAGATTCTGTAATCCATTTAAATAATTTCATTAATTTCTTTTCCTTTATTATAAATATTATTTTAGTCTGAATTTAGAACGGAAAATAGCCTAAATCTGCAAAAAAATCTACAACCTCACTATCAAGAAGGTAAACTTTATCGACTAAATTACCATTTTCATCAACAATTTTTATATAGATGTCAGATTTCTCATCCTTTGGAAGACCTGTCTTATTCGGAATATTTTTCAACTCTGAAATAGGCTTCCTCTTCGAACAAACTTTTGCCGTCTTATCAGTATTTTTCTGTTTTGTCTGCTTAACATTCCGATAATCACAACCCATTGTAATTGCTTTAAGCAAATCGTTCCATTCGTCTGGTGTGAATGTATCATTATACATTTCGCTTAGTTCTGATACAGATGCATCATCAGTAACTTCAACACCATGACTAATAGATTCCTTCAAGGAATTATTAAACAAACTATTAATTCTTTTTCTTTCTATGCCAAGAGTTGACTTAATGATTGATGAAGAATCAACCCAATCAATCTTCTTAATCTTCATTGAAAAATAAGGCTTTCTAATTGCTCTTTCAGCAGCCAATCTCAATCCGAATGACTTGTCAACCTTATCCTTTGGATGAGTGATAGCAAGTCCAAAATTCAACTTATCCTTCATCACAATGCAAGCAATGACAACATAATGTTGCTTGCCGAAAATATCAGTTGATTCAACATCTACTGAAAATACATTTCTTTCAGTACCGAATACTGTCATTGCAGTTCGCTTAAAATCAGGTGATTTAATATTCATAACTTATTTATTTTTAAAAATTATTCATTCATTTCTTCATAGACTCTTTCCAAATACGGCGTAAAAACATCATCCAATAATTTCCAATCAATTGAACCATTTTCATCAATCGGAGCACCGACATTTCTGTCATCAATTGAAAACATTGCATGGCATTTATTACTATTAGTCCATTTATGCTGAGTCGGATTTTTCCCAACTCCATAAAGTTCAATGCCTTTATCCTTAAACCATTGTATTGCATCTTCTAATTCTTTATCAGAACGCATTGTGTCAAGAATTAACCCTACATTGTATTTTTTAATCCATTTTTTTAATGTTTTAACGCATAAAGGCAAATCTTCTCCAATACTAGGGTATCTATGTACGACACAAGTACCGTCAAAGTCTAAAGCAATTGTAATTTTATGCTTTTTCTTATCACTTAAAATACTGTTCAAATTCATACTTTCATAATATTTTCGGCAAAAATACAACATTTTTTTATTACTTACAAAATTTTTCTAAGTTTTTTTGTAACATCGGGTAATTTTATTTTTTCATAGTTACCATTGTCTTTCAGCCATATTAATTTTCGGTCGAGTACTTTCAATCCTATATCTTCCAAAGGTATTTGATAACCCGACAATTGCACGATATAATCGCCTAAAGATTCTTGATAATATTCAGAAAAAGGCTCATACATTCTTTTATTATTCTTACGAGAATAACTATTTTTCAAGTCTTTATTCGTCTTATAATCAAAAATGCATAGCCCTGCTTTACTTTCATCCCCATCACCATCATAATAATAAAGCATATCAAAAGTTCCACAGTATTGATTTTTCGGATTTAATGTTTCATCTGGATTTTTACCACTATATACTTTCGCTTCATTCATTACCAACCAATAAGATGGCGGTAAATCATTCATAAATTTAATGATTGCCTCTTCTTTGCCACATATCGGTATTAGCCAATTTTTTTCTTCTATATATTGCGGTAATATTTCATCAACAATCAATTCTGGATGCTTTGCACGTAAATACCCTAAAGATTCTCCAAAAGCGTGAACTCTCGTCCCTAAAATAGTCGCTTTTAAACTATTATATTTCCATTCATCAAGCCAATATTGAGGTGTAAAACCTTGCTTTTTGGCAGTCGAAATAGATTTTTTAACCGCATCAAATTCATCCTTAAATTTATGTGATAATGTTGAAACTGAAGGCAATTGAACTCCATGTAATAAATAACGATGCCCTTCTTCATAAAATTCCAAGTCTTCAAAAGCCTTAATAATCTTATGACGGATTTCAGTTACTATTTTCGGTTCACCTTCAATAACAATATCATAGTTTTTTTCAATTTTCATTATTCAGATATTGATTTTTTTTAATTTTATTTTATATTTATTAATATAAAGATAAATTCTTATGAAATTAATTAATAAATTACCTTTTGTATATTTTATTTGGCTATTTTTAAGTCTTATCATTGCAACAGTATCAGTTATCATTCATACTGATTTAGCAATGGGGCTTGCTGCTATAATCATAGTCGCATCCGCTTTTGCAATTTATTTTTATTTCAAAAATAATTTTACTAAGTGATTTTTATAATTTCTTTTTTTTTCATATTAAGATGACTTCAGAAGAATACTATTTTCTTCTGAAGTTTTCTTTTTCCAAAATATACTTAAACGCACTATATCTTTTGGAAAAAACAGATTGCTTAAATCCGAACTTTTTATATAAATTAATAGCAACAATATTAAAAGAATAACAATATAAACTGATTTTCTTATATTTGTTTTCATTGAACAAATAATTCAAAATTTCATTTAATGCCAAACTTCCATAACCTCGCCGACGATAATTATAATCAGTTTCAAAATTCCACAAACAGCCATTGGATATGTCACCTTTAACTATTATTTCATCGTTTAAATAATAATTAAAAGTTATCTTTCTATTAATTTTTATTATTTCTAATCCGTTTCTCATATTTTATTATTTTTTGCAAAGATAATAAAAATAACATAAGCAACTATTTTTTTCACAAAAAAAATGGCATCTAAAAATAGGTGCCATTTACTGCGAATCGCCATTCGCTATAAAAATGATGTATTTTAATAAATGTAGGGTGCTTAATGGGATTCGAACCCATATCTTGTAAAACCACAATTTACCGTTTTGCCAATTGAAACTATAAGCGCCATGTTTTTTTTTAAAAGCGAGCGGAGGCGGAAGGATTCGAACCTTCGGTGCGACATGCGTCGCACGGCGGTTTTCAAGACCGCTGCTTTAAGCCAACTCAGCCACGCCTCCATTAATTGTTGCGGAAAATGGAATTGAACCATTATCTTCAGGTTATGAGCCTGGTGTGCTACCATTACACCATTCCGCGATGTGAAAAAATCATCACTGATTTTTGAGCCTTTTATTGGACTCGAACCAATGTCTACTGGGTACAAACCAACCATTCTAACCAACTAAACTAAAAAGGCATTTAATTTGCAATAATTTGATTCGAACAAATACCTCGATACTGCGCGCTTACCGACCAATGCGACCATTACACCATATTGCAAATTATAGTGTGGGTGCGGAAAGATTCGAACTTCCGAAGACCGTAGCCGAAGGTTTTACAGACCCCCCGTTTTGACCGCTTGCATACGCACCCATTTCTTTTGAGCCTCCTGTTGGATTCGAACCAACGACCCAACTTTCATCCTAGGTTTAGTTGCGCTCTACCGACTGAGCTAAAGAGACATTTTGCGGAAAGTAAAAGATTCGAACTTTTGGTACAAACAAAGTTGTACGACAGCTTAGCAAGCTGCTGCTTTAAACCACTCAGCCAACTTTCCTTTTATGTTGAGTTGCGGGAAACAGAGTCGAACTATTATCTCTAGGTTATGAGCCTAGTATGCTGCCATTACATCATCCCGCGATGTTTTAAAAAAAGCGGTGCGTATGGGACTCGAACCCATGACCCCAAGATAGACAGTCTAGTGTTCCACCAACTGAACTAACGCACCATTTTAAGCTCTCCGTGCAAGGCTCGAACTTGCGACCCTCTGATTAACAGTCAGATGCTCTAACCAACTGAGCTAACGAAGAATAATTTTCTTATTTTTTTTAATATTGTTACGGAGGTAGGATTTGAACCGTTTTTTACGACCTTCGGCTTATGAGACCGACGAGATAGACCAACTTCTCCACTCCGTTGTCAGGGTAGCAAGATTCGAACTTGCAACCTCCACATCCCAAATATGGTATACTACCAACTGTACGATACCGTATATAAAATTCTAATAAAATCAATGATTTTATTACATTTTATTTCTTGCTTCAACCTATCGCTACTTTTTAGGTGATTAATCACGGTCATCCATAGTTGGATAGTCCACAAGCGTAAATTCGGATGTACGGCATCCTATTTTTTTATTAGAATATACGTTGTCAGGATAGCAAGATTCGAACTTGCGGCTTCCACATCCCAAATGTGGCGCACTACCTACTGTGCCATATCCTGTTTTATTTGTTTAACGATGCAAAGATACAAACATTTTTTTAATAAACCAATTTTTTTTTCAATTTTTTTTAAAAAAAATGAACGGTAACTTTTTTAATTATTACCGTTCATTTGAAATTATGCATTACAAAACAGAAAGATTTCAACTTACGATAATAACTTTGCATGTACGCATTGATGTAGACGATGGATTAGTGCTATCAAATCCATAATCATTTTTCGGCTGAAAATTATTATTATTTTTAAATGTGTACATATTTTATTAAGTTATTTTATTATAAATATTATTTAATTTTAAAAAATATATAATTTTATATGAAAATATTTTATTTTTTTTTTAATTATTATTATATATAATATTTTTTTATATAATAATTTTTAATTAAAATATTATAATATTATATATTAATTATTAATAGTGATAATAAATTCCTAATGCTTTTGGCGTTCCGTCAACCAAACTTGAATCGATTTGGAAATTAGCATAACTGTTACCATTCATTTCAAAAGTTTGGTCTGATGAATTAATTATCATTGGATTATTTCTATATGTTGCAGTAACTTCAGATATATTAAAAAATGCAAATTTTACAATTGTTAAATTTTTTGGCGTATAAAAATTACAAAAATTATCATATGTAAAATTAACAGTAAAACTCAAATAATTTGCTAGGTCAAACTGTTCACGTTGTTTTTTTACCAAACGGCTATAATATTCAGTCTTTAAACATAGAAATGAAATAATGTCAACACTTTCATTATTATTAGAATCAACATTGATTAAATTTGCCAATCCTGCGGCTCTTAAATCATTAGGTAATACTCCATAACGTTTTTTGTCAATTAAGTCATCAATGAAATTATAGCATTTTACATCAACATTTAATGCTTTTGCAAAATCAGCATCGGTAATTTCACTTACGTTTTCAACTAAATCTTCATCACAAGTAATTTCAAATGTCCTTGCCAATAAATTATCGGAAACTTTAAATTCTGAATTAATCGGAATCGGTTCGTTTGAACCACTTAATAATAGTCCATATTTGTCAAATTTCATTAAGTTGTAGTTTCCGTTTGGCGTTACATCTTGTTTTTCTTCCAAATCAAAAGTCATTTGATGGTTTAGCAAAGATAATTGTATTGGTGAATTTGTCGCAGCACTTAACGGTATATCCCTTCCGACATTAGATAATGAAATAGATGATACTCCATTTGCATTTGCAAAGATAAGCATATTACGTCCCAAATCCAAGTCACAATAACTTACTGCATACAAACCGTCATTATTGACTTTGATTAAGTTTTTCTTTAAATTATTAACTGTAGTTGATGTAACGGTAAATGATAATGCATCTTCAATAACAGCATCAGCCTTTACACGTTTGTTATAACTGAATTTTACAGTTTTACTATCGGTCAAGCCACTTACCAATAAAGATTTATTTGTAATTTCATTGAACGAATGAATATGTGACGGTAAATCAGTACCGACTGCATCTGTTGAGTTGATTACATGCCCAAATGCATCAGTCTGTATTTTTACTAAACCTAACGATTGAGGTGTGCTTGTCTTATGCGCCAATGTAACAACATTATTCGAAACTGTTTTATTAATAGCATTGTCAGTTGTAACACTTGAAATATAATCATGTGTATGCGATGGCAAATCCGAAGCAGTTACAGCAGAAGTGCTGATAATATGACCATATCCATCAGTATTGAATTTTACAAAACCACCATTGAGATTTGGTTTTGTCTTATGGCTTACTTGGATAACTTTATTATTTATTTCAACATCAATAATATCATCAACCGTAGTGGCTGATTTAACAGTACCATGCTGAATAACATCACCAGAAACAATAACGCCATTCTTATCAACAAGAAAACGATTGTATACACCGTCATTGACTTCATTTTCATTTAACTGAATTGTCACACCGCTTGCATTAGTAACCGATGATAATGGGGCTGTTGCTTTTAAAGTGTTTGAAGTTAAAACACGTCTAAAAACAACATTATTTGTTCCTGCCCCACTCACAAGATAATATTCGCCGTTTTCAAATTCATTAGATGAATTAGCAATTTTAAATGTAAGACCGTTAATTGCCGTATCGTTTGCATCTGAAGCAAAATTATACATTGCTGTATAACTGTTGAACAAACGATTAGCAACGGATGGCTCCTTAACAGTCATTTTTGTAGTATAACTTGTATTGTTAAAATTTGGCATTATCGTATTAATTTATTTGATAAGTAGAAGTTTTATTGAAATAAAAACATCTTATAGTACCAGGTACAACCAATGAAGAATCAATTCTAAAGCGAAGGAAAGAATCGGCATTGATTGTCATTGCACTCGTATTATAAACTAACGTTGTTGCGGTAGCACTATTCCCAATGTACATATCAACACTGCTACTATTAGATGGGAAATTATAAAATCTAAACTGCGAAATTGTTCCTGATATTGGGAAATATATTATTTCTTCTTCATGGTTAAAAGTAATTGTTATTGTGTCAGTTCTACTTGAAAGAGATGCTGCTAAATCATTCGTTTTTTTGGTAAGCGCTTGCAATTTTAAGGCTAACAAAGATATTATATCAACGCTATTATAGCCATTTGTATTTTGAGTATATAAATCTTTAAAATAACCATTACGATTATAATATTCGATTAATCCATAACGTTTAATATCAACAGCATCACTTTTAAAGTTATAACTACCAAAATTAACATTATTAATCGCATCGATTTCATCATTAGAGATATTCTTAGCATTTTCAATAATATCGTTACCGATTATATTGAAAAATTGTTTGGCACTTATATTATTATTAACTTCAACTCTTTGATTAAATTGCCAATTATCTGAAACGCCACTTGTTGCTATGCCATATTTATTGAAGACAACTTCACGATAAGGTTGGTTTGGAGTTATTCCTGATTGAACTGCCAAGTCAATAACAGTTTCACCATCAAACTTGTCAATTTGAAAAGGTCCTTCGAAAGCATTAACTAAATTAGTATAACGTCCGACACCACTTAAAGGCATCGACGATTTACCATTAGTATTAGAAAATATCAATGCGTTGTTAGCCTCATCAATTTCACACCACGATAAGGCAACCAAGCCTTGCGGACTTGCAGAAATAATATTTTGCTTCAAAATCTCTGGAGTAACACTACTTAAAGTATAAGTTGTTGCGGTGTTTATTGTAACATCACCCGAAAGAACACTATTCGTTAAAGTTAAATTTATACTTGGACTATCAGTAACGCCACTTATTAAATTTTCAGTATCTGTCAATGATGATAATGTATGCGTATGTGATGGCAAATCTGAAGCAGTCACCGCAGAAGAGTTTATGACGTGACCACGTTCATTAGTCTGAATTTTCACAAAACTTAACGGAATAAGTTTTCCTGCCTCATGTTGAAGATTAACAACGCCATTGTTTTTTGAAGCAGTTATACCGCTGTTGGAAGAAGTAATTCCACTTATATATTGGCTATGTGTATGCGATGGCAAATCCGATGCAGTTACCGCAGAAGTAGTTACAATATGACCAAAATCATCTATTGTAAATTTCAATAACGCATCATTAATCACTGCATTTCCGACTTTATGACCAAACTCAATAGTATCGCCATTAATATTAATTGTTACACCTGAATTTGTTGTGGTTGCAGACGTAATATCGCCATAATTTTTATTGGTTCCCGAAACTGCCAAGCCATACTCATTTATGTGCAAAGTATTATAAACGCCTGGCACAACTTCACTTTCTTTTAATGAAATTGTCAAGCCACTTGAATTAGTGGATGCTGACAATGCGTCATTAACTTTAACATCATTTGAAGTCAAAATACGTTCAAAGACAACATTATTTGTTCCTGCTCCACTTTTAAGATAATATTTACCATTTTCATACTCATTAACTGATTCAGTAACGGCAAAAGTAAGACCGTTAATTGCCGTATCGTTCGCGTCTGAAGCAAAATTATACATTGCTGCATAACTGTTGAACAAACGATTGGCAACGGCTGGTTCTTTGACCGTCATTTTTGTAGTATAACTTGTATTGTTGAAATTACTCATAAATCAATTTTAAATAAATATTTTATTATGAACAAGTGATATTAGAAATACCACTATTACCACCTTCAGTATATTTAATGTTATATGTCAATCCATTGTGCGTAATAGTACGGCTAGATGATGTCAAAGTGGCTTCACCGCCCCTAATGTATAATTTAGGAGTTGCAGTTGACGGATAACAAATGATAACACAATTGTTTTCATTAAATGTAGACGCATCAGCATTTGTACCTAATTTCTTTGAATAAAAACTATTCGAAAGCATTTCAGTTTCATCCAAATTAGCAATTATTCCGTCAATTGTATTCATATTTCCCATAAACGCATAGTACCAATTCTTATAAACGCTATATGATGCAGTATGCTGAGTGCTGCCTGATGCGATGCTAACGCTTGGGAACTCATTTCCTAAACTTGTTAATGGCGTTTCTGTTGATTGATTATAATATACAACCGATTTAATGTAAATTGGCGCAGTAATAATGACACTGTTCATTAAACTTGTACTTGCGGTTGCCTTATGATTTGACAATGAAATTGTTGTTCCCGATTCAATTAAATTAGTCGCATTAGCAGCCGTTGTACCGCTATAAAATTCATATCTTGTCGGAACACAATTTGCATATTGTCTTTCTTTAGCCGTATAATAGCCATCATTATATTCCAAACTAATGCCATCAGTAATCGCTGAACCATATTCAAATGAAGCACGACCTAATATCGTTGTATTATGTGGTAATGTTGCAATCGGATTAACCTCTTTCGTTAGTATTTGTTTAACGACAGTTTCAATGAAAGTGCCTGCCGAAAAAGTTTGACCGCTTTTAACACCGCCAATGTCATCTGTTGCGGTTATATCTTCTGTTAATTTACCATTGTAGCCTTCAACATTAGTACCGCTAACAACAATACCATGTTGGTTAACCTTAACTGTATTATAAGTGCCTGGAGACACAGGAGAACCACTTAAATTAATAGTAACATCACCCGACAATGAACCGCCTCCAGTTAAGCCACTACCAGCATATATTACGGTATTGATGCTAGCATAACCAGTCAATGCATTTTCCAAATTATTAATGTCGGTGATATCGTGCGTATGTGATGGTAAATCCGAAGCAGTTACCGCAGAAGTGCTAATGATATGACCTTGGCTGTCAGTTGTTATTTTAACAAATTCATTGGTTACTTTTTTGTTATTCTTATGTGTTAATACATAACGTCCATTATTACGAGTAATTTCTATTTGAGTTCCACCACTTAAATTTTCATCAGTTAAAAATTGTATAACTTTTGCATTAGGTGTACCAGCATCCGATGATGACATATATGCGCCTCTTTCTGCAATATCATCGGAAACTACACTTAAATGTAAACCGTTAATTGCAGTAGTATCGCCACTCAAAAAGTCCATCATTTCGGTCTTACCGCTAAATATACGGTCTGCAATGATTGGCGCAGCAGCAGTCGCTTTAAAAGATTGCGCCCAAGGTAAATTAGATTGCTGTGGAGTTTTCATTCAAAATTATTTTTTAGTTATAATGATATTTTTAAAAGTAGCACCGCCTAATTCTTCTTGATTATCAGTTATTAACATATAATCAGTTGTTATAGAATTATTCGTATATTGCTTAATGGTGTGCGCAAAAGATTGACTATTGTCATCATAAGCATCGACCACATCTGAGCCGAATTCATTTTTCCAAGATGAAACTCGGTATGAATTAGGGAAATATATCGCAACACGTCTCTTATCACTTTCAGTTACTAAAGTTTGAGTGTTTCCTGTCAAATAAAATTTAGTGACTCCATTTGTATCTAATGGTGGGAAAGACGTTATTGTTGCTCCAGTGTAAAAGTACGAATAAGCGCAATAGTAACTGTTATAAGTATAATTTGCAGAAGCAGTCACAGCAGAAAAATTAACTACTTGGCTGTTACCGTTTGAAGTTTTACACGTTTTTGTATTTGTCGCGCCTGAAGCAACGCCACTTAAATTGATTGATGGATTGGATACCGTAAACTGAGTGCCCGATTCGCCAAACGGATTCGATACTACCAAAGAAACAATATTTGCTTGTTCAGTTTTTGATGAAAGTTCAGTTGTACCCGAAATACCCTTAACATATAAATCTACCGCATCAGCATCGACAACCTGTGGCGTAACATTGCCATTGTAATCATTCGCCTTCATTTGACGTATTGCATTAAATGTAACACTTTGGCATGTTAATACATCACCAATCTCATAAGTTCTTGTCGTGTTAGATGGAGTTATTGTTAATGATAATGTATTCGTATTAACTGACGGCGTTAATTCTTTTTCTAACATTTCATGCATAATTGTTTCAAGCATAGTTCCTTTAGGAAAATTTTTACCTACATTAAGGTATCCTACTTGTTTAGAAACAGTAATTGCGGTATTTAACGTATCATCAGCCTCAAAATTTAATTCTGTCACATTTTTTGTTACTAAAACATTTTCTGTTCCAGCACCGCTAACAACATAATAACTACCAATTTCATCCGTTGTACCGCCACTAACGCTTAATGTCAAACCATCGACGGCGGTAGCATCAGCACTTTGGCAATACGTTATCATTTCGGCATATGTAGAAAATATACGGTCATCAATTGCTGGTGCTCTTGATGACATTTTAAATGTCTGCGACCAATTCAATATTGATTTATTATCACTCATCTCAAAAATCTTTATTTAGTAATTATTATATTTTTATAAACAGCCATAGCACTTGCATTCTGGTTATCACAATATAACTTATATGATGTTACATATCCATTATTTTCATATTGATAGTCATGAATATGCAATTCAACAAAAGTATATGATTGACCCATATCGTTTTGAGCAGTCAATGTATATGCTGATGGGCATAATATCGCTATACGCTTTCCTGCAGTTGTAAGAACACCTTCACCCCATAAATTAGTTCGATTACTTGACAATAAAACTGATTTAGTATTCGGATTAGATAACATTTCTGTAGGCGTGATATCATCATTCTGTGCATTAAACTCCAAATAATAGGCACGGAAATAAGCATTGAAAGATAATAAGTTCGATACATTTTTTGCCTCAAATACCAACGGTACTGAAGTACCTTCTGTTGACTGTGCAACAACTGACGTAGACGCACCCGAAGAAACGGCGTTAAACAACGCTCTATCATTCTCTTCAGTAAAGGTTCCGCTCAAACTAGCAGTGCATGATATATTTTCCTCAACTTGTGAATGACTTTCACCATTCAATGTCAAATACATATTTACGCCAAGGGCATTCTTCACCGTTGCTGTCGGATTACCTTCATAATCATAATATTGCATTACACGCCTTGCAGATGCCGTAACGGTTATATTATAGTCATCACCGATTTCATAATTTGTTGACTGTTTATTAAACGTAATAGTAAGGCTATTTTCTTTAATTGTCGGATTCTTTTCTTGGCAGAATATTTGCTTTACAATATCTTCCAATGTAGAGCCTTTTTTAAATACATCGCCTTCTTTTATATAAGCAGCGCTTGTCGTTGAAATTAAGTCATTTTGTAATGATGCCGCTTCCGTTGCGCCACTTAATTCAACGTATAAACCTTTACCGCCCCTAGATGGACTTTCATATTTCAACAAGTTAGTCGGACTTTCTTTGACAGCAACATATAATCCACCTTCGTTACAATCAGTAACATCAGACAAATCTTCAAGAACGTTTTTAAATCCAGCCTCGCTACTTGTTTCAGCATCAACAACTTTGACTGCACTTTTAATTGTATAGGCATTTCCTTCTTTACTTACAATCGTTTTAATTGTTGACGTATCTTCACTTCTGACAATATTTTGACTCTGAACTAATTGAGTAATACGCTCATTTGCGATATTAGTCATTAAATTAGTCAAATATGTATGATTATCATTTTGAATCGAATCTGTTACAATTCCTTTGATAAGATTTGTTCCAGTGTTAGTCTCAATGAATGAAGATATTATTTCATTTATCTTTAAACGGCTATTGTTGATGATATTTTCACCCAAACCCATAACAATGTTACGACCGACTTCACCGTTTAATATCGTCATTACATTATCATAGACAAGAGTCTCAGAATTTTCTACAACCTTATCCCATACATCATCAACTGTTGAACTTGATAATTGACGGTAAACCTCTTCAGAATAACCCTTGATTAAGTCTTGATGGTTAATTATATAACTGTTGATTAGTCCCTCAATATAACTTGAATTAACTGGACTTTGGATAATATCATTAATTATCCTGACAAAATTTGTATTGCCACTTGTTATATAATTATTAAAACGGCTGGTAATGAATCCATTGATAACTGATGAACCGTCATTTGACATTGTATCAAGAATTGTCTCAACAATGTAGTCTCTTTCTGAAATCATTGTATTCTTTGCAAGATGTGAAATGAAATCAGTAAAACTACTATCGCCAGTAAAACGGCTGAAAATACTTGAATATACACTTGCAATAAAACTTGGATTGCGTAAAATCTCACTATATAATTTATTGGCAACATCAGTTTTTCTTAATTCAAGTTCGTTGCCAAAAATTGTATTGGTTAATGTATCGCCAAAGTCAGATAATTTTGCATTCAGTTTAGATGTCATCAAATCAAGACCATTCGTAACGATTTCATTGTCAATTGTACGAATAAAACTGTCTATATTTGCATCGATTACGTCGGCTGAAGTGCCACTTAGCACACTTAAAAAATCATTGTTAGATTTTAAATAATTCCATACTTGCTGTTTGATGTTTGCAAGATTTTCAGAAATAATTGCCGAACCAATTGCATCTTTAATTGTGCTATATTCACCTTGTATTGCGCTACGAGCAATATTACCGATTTCGTCAGTATGTCCGCTAAAATTTTCATCAATGATATTTTCAAGATTTGACTTGCCACCATTATTTAAATGGTTATCAATTACATGTACGAAACTATCTAAATTCGCATCAATAACTTCCGCTGAAGTACCACTTAATGCGTCTAAAAATTCACTGTTAGACTTTAAATAATTCCATACTTGCTGTTTGATATTTGCAAGATTTTCTGAAATAATCGCTGAACCGATTGCATCTTTGATTGTACTATACTCGTCTTGTATCGTGCCACGAGCAATATCACCAATTTCGTCAGTATGCCCGCTAAAATTTTCGTCAATAATGCTTTCAAGATTTGACTTACCACCATTATTTAAATGGTCATCAATTATATCTTGAATAGTATTGACGTTATCTAAGAATTTATTCTGTGCAATAGTTGCAATTTCGTCAGTATGCCCACTAAAACTTTCATCAGCAATATCTTTAAAGTAACGATTTGTATCTTCGCTTCGTATTGCTTCAGTTGCAATATTGCTAAAATATTCATTATACTCACTTATTAAATGTCTAACATTATTTTCAATATAATCACGTTCCAATTCAACTATTTCATGTGATAAAGAAGTGATTATATCTTTTTCGCTTAATAATTGTCCGTTAATGTTGCGGTATTGAGTAAAGTTAGATTCACCATTATTAATTGGTGTCTCAATAACTATATTTTCGCCTTCGGTAAGTTCGGTTTTAACCCAAAATGAGCCATTCCATTCATTAATATAATACTTACCAACGATTTCACCACTTGTACCAAGAAAATTCAAATTGTCATCAGTAAAACGAAGGTTAGTAGTCGTAAATATTAATTTATGGTTTTCATTATGGAAATCATTTAATACAACTGTGCCATAAGTTTGATTATTTATGTTATAATACTTTTGATAAGTACATTCATCATAATCTTTAACCAAACGAATCGTGCAATAATTTTCACTAGTTGCTGAATATTGCCCAACTTGGTTAGTTGTCGCTGAAAAAACTTTTAGGTATGGTATTTCATTACCATCTTCTTCCTTTACTGTTGAAGTCCAATAATATCCCTCTCGACCAGAATTTCTAATATCAAAGCATTCGCCTTCTTGAAAACCAGAAGGTACTAAGTTTGGAGACCCATAATAAATATTTTTACGCTTTTCATAAAAATCTTTATCAAGTTCACTATCAGGGAATAACGGAGTCGTTACCGCTTCATAAAATTCTTTTCCTTTTAAAAAATAGCCAGCCTTTTCACCAAATAATCCATATAAAAGGCTATCATGATTTCTTGTTTCATCAGTATCTTCGTACCAATCAAGTATTGAATCCCAATCTTCTTTTGTAGGAACACGCCATCCATCAGTCAAACTCAGATTAATCTTCTTGACTGATTCAAAATCATAAAATTTACCATATGAATCATATTCTTCTAACGTCAAATATCTATCACCAACAATAGGATTGTCGGGCAATTCATTATTTGCGTTATACATATCAATTAAACGCTTAACTGATTTTGGACGTTTTTCGGTAATAAGACGGCATGGCTTATCTCCTTTCATCTGCTCCAAAGTTTCAATAACTTCTTCTGAAGTTCTTTCAACTAAATTAGTAGATAAAGGATTTAAATCAACGGTCAATAATTCACCGTTTTTACGCTTTAATGTAACGGTATTTGTCTCCAAATCATAATTAAACTCATCAATTAAATTGTTTTTCAAGGTGAGAAAATTATGATTGAATTCTTCCAATGTCAATTTGCAATCTTTTTGAACATCTTCAAAATAAGGAGAAAGAAAATTATAAAAATATAAAGTCATTCCATCGATAGGCATCTTGAATAAAATCTTTAAATATTTATTATTATATAATATAAATATTTATAAAAAAATAATATTTATATTATATAATAAATAAATTTCCGTTTATGTTAAAAAAGAACAAGCAAATTAATATCAAAAAAATCATCCAAGAAGTCCTTGAAGAAACTATTGATAAGAAGATTAATAAATTTATTCCAGATGCCGTTTATATCGTATTTGATGGCTCTTCATATTACGGAGTTTTCGGCTGTGACATTGAAGATGAAATTAATACAAATGATGTTGAAATTGTAAAGGGGCCGTTTAGAGAATGGAATGATGACGTTGATTATAAAATCGAAATGTTAAATAATGAGATTTAACATAAAAAATGCAGTCTAAAAAAGACTGCATTTTTTTAATTGTAATGCGTATAATCAAAACTAACATTCCAATGTTTTGCTTTCATCATATTTACAATATTATCGGCGAATGTCTTATTCTGCCCATAATTATAAGTTAAAATTAACGTTCGGTTATTTGTATTATCACCATTTTGTTCATCTGAATAATCTGTGAGTGCTGACATAACATCGGTAATTTCAGTTTCCGTACTACCGCTTGATGCTAATACCATTGAGACAAGCCAATGTTTTGTCATACAGACATCTATCATTTCAGGAATTGTATCATTCAAATCAGTCATTATTCGTATTTGACGAGTTGCCGTTTGATTCGTACCTTCACTTGAATAATCAGTCAATTCATTTAAAAAAGTCGTATATTCACTTACACCCATATATGGTAAATAACTTAAAGTACGACTAACACCGCCTTGTTTTGGAATGTTAGCACCTGTAAATGGTAAACTACTAAATTTTTGTCTTTCACTTAAATTTGCCAGACGGAGAATACATCGGACATTATTTATATTTACCAAAGTTGGTAATGTCGTTATATTAGGGCACCCACTAAATAAACTCTGAAAATCATTAGCATTATAAAAATTAATTGATGATATCCGTGATATAAGATTATCGTCAATGTTTGAATTTACAAATGGTCCATACAGCCACCATCCTTCAATATGAGTCCTGCCAGCCCCATAATAAAATGGAACATTATTTGGAATGAATGACCAATCAGCGATATTATAGCAGCCATTAAACATTGCTGAATTTACATAATCAATATTTGCATTTGTTAACGCAGATAAACTAGTACAGTTTGAAAATTCATAATTAATATTTCCATTACGGCTATTGCCAACATTACCTTCAAGATGGCTATAATTTTTAATTTCAGTCAAGCCACTACAACTGTTAAAATTACCAACGCCATAAGCAGAATTACTATTATAAGAAGCACCGTCAAACGATAAATTCGCTAAATCAATTGAACCAGTCAGCCCAGTACAATGGCAAAAGACACTACCGCCATTAACAGCCCCCCAACTTAAAGTATTGATTATTTGTTGGGTCATTGATGTTGTTAATGAATGATTGTAATAAAAAAGTTCACTAATATTAAATCTTGCTGTTAATTTATTTTTTCTTTCTGTCAAATCCCAATTTAACATTGGCGAATAATCGCTAAGAGATGCGCACCAAGCAAACATACCGCCAATATTATCACAACTTTCAAAACTCAAGCCACTTAAATAATTAATATTTGTTAAATTTAAACATCCGTGAAACATACTGCCATAAGCAGTACAATTAGACGTATTGGTAATTGCGCTTAAAGAATCAGCATTTTCAAGATTAACACTACCTTGAAAAAGTCCATTCATATTAGTTGGCTTGAAAGTATTATTGAAAGTGACCGAACTTAAATTATTAAGATATCTTGTACCGTTAAGTGGGGAATTAGCCTCTACTTTCCTAAATAAACAATGCATATTAACAGTAACATCATCATCAAATATCATATTTGATAAATCGGCAAAAGCCAATGATGTAGTATGACCAAACATATCTGAGATATTATTACAACGGCTTAAATCAAAAGACGCATTATGCGTATAATTTCTTAAAGAAGAACAATTCTCAAACATTAAACGGCAAGTACTAGTTTTTAAATGTTCGATATTAACCGTTTCTAAGTTTGAACAATATCTAAACATTTCTTGAGTTTTGACTAAATTGTTTGGAATTTTAAAGTCCAAATTAAATTCTTTTATTCGAGTATTATAAAAAGTTGCATTAAAATTAGCCATACTCGTAAAGTCCCAATTATAAAAAAATGAACAATCAGTCATTTTATAGCATTGGTCAAATGTTCCCTCCATTGATGTTACCGCAGAAGTATTCCAATTAGAAATAGGGTTAAAATCTGAAATATTTTGGCAATCAAAAAATAAATAGGCAATATTTGTAATATGTTCCATATTCCAATTTTTAATCGGAGATATATCTTTTAATGAATGGCAACCATTAAATAATCCATCAAGGGCAGGACCATTTTTAAGGTTCCATGAACTTAATGGTGAAATATCGTTTAATGAAGTACAATTTTTAAAAGTATTTGATAATGCTGTACAATTATTTAAGTTAACATATTTTAAGGCTTTAATATTGGTTAATTGTTTGCAATTTTCGAACAAGCCATTAATATTTGAAAATGAAGCAAACATTTTATACGGTACGCTTTTTAATTGAGTATTGCCAAAAGGTCCAATATCATTTGTCGCGTACATATAACAATAAGCATTCACATCTTTCCAATACTTATAGTTTAATGGCGAAAAATCAGTTAAACCACTACAATTATAAAAAGTACCTTCTAAATAGTTTACTGAACATGTTTTACATTTACCGAATCCACTTATATCAGTCAATGAAAAGCATTGATAAAATGTATAAAACAAATCAGTCACATTTGACAAATCCCATGTTTTCATTGCATTGACTGATACCAAATGCCCACAATTATAAAAAAAAGGGGCGGCTGCTCTTTTATAGAAATATGGATACCAATAATTTTGATTTGGGACATAAGCCAGACTGCCACCATTTAATGTCATAAATGTTTTGTTATTATTGCTATCGTATTGATACCCACCAGTCCAATTTTCATATTCTTCAGTTGTAAATTCATACCTTGGAATTGGAAGCAATCGTCTTAAATCAAAATTGGCAACATCAAGCGTTACAATTGGGGCATTTTTGAATGACAACAACCATATATATTCATTATCTGGTAAAGTTATATATGTGTCGAATTTGCCACCAGTACATTCAATCGTATAGCATTTTGTATTAATTAAAATTTGAAAAGAAGTCGTGCCTTCAGTTACAGTACCCGAAAGGTGATTATCATAGTTATAATTGAAGTTAAATTCGGTACGTCCGAAATCATCATTTATTTCGTTCGGAGTTAAATCATATGTTCCTAACGTCATATAATCAAACACAGCGAAAGAATCATTTGTAGAACCGCTGTTATATTCACAGCCAGTTCCACCGCTTAAAGTGTCAGTTAAGTCTGATGCTTCTTCATCCCATTTAAAATTAACTGCATATAAACGTTCTGTAGTCGAATTCCAATTTCGGTTAAATGTCTGAGTAATTGGAATTATCTGGTTATTTTCTAATTCATTTGCCATATAACATACTAATATATTATATAAATATAAAAAAATGAGCAAATGAATATTATTTGCTCATTTTTAATTTATTCTTTATTAATTCTTTGGCATATTTTTGCTGTAATTTTTCAAGAATAATATCTCCATGACAAGGTTCTGGTTTGCAAAAACATTGAAGATAGATTGTTTCGCCATTTTTATATTTCTCGTAAATCTTATCAAAATATTCAGTAAAGGCTTTATCCGTTCCATACATACTGTCAAAATACATTCGGTAAGCATTAAGTGCTTCATTTCTTGTCCGAAACGTTAACTTAGCCTTATTAGAACGTTTTCCATTAAAAGTAAATGGATTTCCCAAAACAGTTCCACGATAAATCGGATAATTATTCGGTTGCGCCGAATGGTCTTCATTATAACAATTATATACAATAACGCTCATTTCAAAAAAAAGTTTTATATTGGTTTGACAAAATATCTCTCATACAAAGTTTAGCCATACCTGTTTCAGTAATTAAATCACTTATCTTAAAACGGAAAGTATCAGTTTTCGCATTTTTAATCCAATTACCATTATTTGTGTTGTAAATTATGTAAAAATAAGGCACATTAGGAAATTTTTCATTTCCTTTTTTCTCTTTCTCAAAAATATCAAGCCTATCTTGCAGCATCATTTTATTTTTCTCACAATTACCGATAAAAAAAGTATGCGGTTTTACTTGTATTAAGCATTTAAGAATACCGTCTTTGTCGTAAACCTTTAAATCAATTCCCATCAAAATATCTTCGTCTCTATCGCTATGTATTACTTTATAGTTAAAATGTTCAAAAGATGTTTTAATTTCATATTCCTTATTACGAGCAAATAAACTTTCAACAACAATATGGCATAGCAATTTATTAAGGTAAAGGCTTATATCATATTGTTTAGCTTCTACGCCTCTTAATTCATAGCATTTATCTTGAAATTTATGCGCCAAATCAATTATTTGTTGTTCAGATAAACCTTTATGTCTTTGATTGCAATTTCGGTTTGATGTGCTGCAATAAAATTGTAAAAAGCCTTCATAATCACAGCCATTATATTCAGTTGCCAACTCCATACAATTGCCAATAACGATTTCCAAACGATAATATTTGTCAAAGATATCGTTATATTTTCTTAATGTCTGTTTTGCTTGAATGCAAGCATCAACGTTAAAGTTTATCATAAGATTATAATTCATTATTATAACGTTCGAAGCCTTTCAAAAGATGTGCTATTACATCAACCGTCCATCCATTGCCGACTAATTCAATTCGCTTAATATCACTAAGCGAGTCTAATTTTGTATAATTGTCAGGTAATGTTTGCAAACGTTCAGTTTCAAGTGGGGTTAATCGTCTGATATTTCTTTTCGTAATATCTTTTTCTACCTTTGTACCGTCATCGAAATGTTGGTCTTGCTTATACAACGCATAAATGTTATCTCGTCCTTCTTTTGATTTAAAGACGGCTTGACCAAATGACTTGCCAAAATATCTACGGCATAAAAAAGCCTCAACCCCACTCATTCCTGCATAACGTCGGGTTATACACAAACTTTTATCTCTATCAACATATCCAAATTCAAGAATATCTTGCAATTTTATTCCTTTATCAATAGGCATTATATCATTACCGTTACAAGGTATATTAGTCCAATACAGTCTTTTTCTGCTTTGTCCTGAAACTAAACTGCTATTAATAAAAATCGGGTAAATTTCTTTTGATGATTTATATTGTATGCTATCTGATGGATATTTATTTTTACGTGATTCCATAACCTTATTAAAAGCCTTGGTTATTTCATCCTTAATTTTAGAGTCCATTGAATAATTATTTTCATATAAAAAATATGGGCATCCACTATCTTCCAATGCTCTTACATATTGACTAAACAAATCCCATCCTAATCCGCTATTTGTTGTTTCACGCTTTTCTGTCTTTTGACCAATTGACCAATATGTGCAAGGACTACCGCCAATAAGCAAGTCAAACCCTTTATATTCTTCAAAATTAGCATTAAAAACGTCACCTTTTTCAATTATATCAGGATAATTTTTTAAAGCGACATTAACGGCATTTTTATCGATTTCATATGCCACATATTGTTCAACTGGTATTCCGCAACGTTCAATTGCAACTCTACCACATCCTATTCCATCAAATAAACTCAAAACTTTCATTTCTTTATCTGCCAATATTAATGATTTATGTATTACTTTCCAAACGTCTATTGTATGCTTTCATTACCTTACGGTAATATCCATTAGTTTTTCTTATGCTGTATTTAGGACCATCATTCCAAATACGTATTGCCTTTTCGACATTGTTTTTTGGATTATATTTTCTTTGAATCAAATAAAAAATCTCTTCAGATTTTTCTTTATTAAAACGGTCATTAGATGTATATCTTTTTGTACCGCATATTTGATTGGCTTCTTTGACCATAATCATAGAAATCTGAAGATGCCCATAATACCTTTTATTACGACTTACAGCAGTCGTGTCATGCTTACTTTCAATTTCACTAATTGCATAAATCAAATCAGACCAATCATATCCGTAATGGAATGTATTAACCTTTTCCGTCTCATTTTCTTCATTATTTGATTCAATGTCATTTATTTTAGTAAAGCATCCTAATGTTAGTGGTAAGCTCACTATTCCGATAAATACAATTATTCGTTTTAATATTCTCATTATATAAAATTTTTAATTGGAAGGATAATATACTAATATTATAATGTTTAATCGCTTAGTGAGAAAAAGGATTAAACAAACTTCCTTATTATTAAGTTACTGCCGTTCTAATTCAGTTAAATACCATTTTTTTATTGTTTCATTAAAAAAATCGTTTCTCTCTTTATCATCAGTTATTATTTTATGAAACCCATCATCTTCTGAATCTAAACGCTCTCTTATTAAACTCAA
>Ga0310695_10004759_pt1 | contig 24574 bp, 18 predicted proteins | sample RumenRJG_04DNA_FD_203882 | JGI IMG/M metagenome (GOLD analysis project Ga0310695, IMG submission 203882) | Bovine rumen microbial communities from Lethbridge, Alberta, Canada - RJG_04 (v2) (version 2) | ecosystem: Host-associated > Mammals > Digestive system > Stomach > Rumen | place: Canada...
GCCCCCCTGGCATCCCCTAATCTAATTTTGAGGGTGAGGGTCAACGCCCCCCTGCCCCCCTCTAATCTTAGAGGGGGAGTTGGATACCACCGTAGGAGCAGATGGGGCTGTGACACCAGCGGATGCGAGTGGCATGCACGCTATCCAACTCCCCCTCTAAGATTAGAGGGGGGCAGGGGGGCGTTGACCCTCACCCTATAATTAGATTAGAGGATGCCAGGGGGGCGTTGCAATCTCGGGCATTAATCATCATATTGGTTATCTTAAAGTCCATCATTTTTCTTTCCGAAAACGAAAAAGGAGCGCCAAATCTTTGCAGAACGAAAATAAATGCGTAATTTTGCACCCAAATATCCTACTAAATTAATGTTTTAAACTATTTTATCTATGAAAAAAACTTTACGCTTTATGCTGTTCGGCATCTTTATGCTGATCAGCACTGGTTTGTCGGCACAGACCGTGTTCGACTTCGACGCCAACGGACAGACACTCTTCGGACTGCCCGGTGAGTCGGCTAATGAATCGCAGGACGGCGACATCCTGGAGCCCAAGACGGCCACCGTCGGCAACTTCAGCATCACCGTCTCGGCCGCTGCCGAGGGACAGAAGACCCAGAACCGCATCTGGAACAAGTCGCCCAAGCTGCGCCTCTACAGCGGCACGATGACCATCGCCTCGGCCGCTGAGGACATCAAGACGGTCGTCTTCACACTCGCCTCACAGGCCTCCAGCGCCAAGTGGGGCCAGGGCAACACGGCCTCCGTCGGCACGCTCGACGCCGGCGCCACGAGCGTCACGTGGACGGGCAACACCCGCGAGCTCGTCATCAGCATCGCGGCCAACACCCAGATCAGCAAGATCACCATCAACGGCGAGGGCGGCGAGACGCCCGTCGACCCGCAGCCCGGCGACCTGACCGGCGACGGCACCCTGGCCAATCCCTACACGCCGGCCGACGCCTACAGCGTGGCCAGCCAGATGGAGAAGGACGTCACGTCCACGCAGGACTACTACATCAAGGGTAAGATCTCGAGTGTCAAGTTCTTCTTCTCCGCACAGTATGGCACCGCCACGTTCAACCTGTCGGCCGACGGCACCACCGACGGCACTCAGTTCACCTGCTACAGCGTCTACTATCTCGAGAACAAGTCCTGGATCGACGGCTATACCCAGATAGCCCTCGGCGACGAGGTCATCATCTGCGGCAAGCTGGTCAACTATCTGGGCACTACGCCTGAGACGGCCAGCAAGAACGCCTACATCTACTCGCTCAACGGCAAGACCAAGGCCGAGGAGGGCACTGAGCCCCAGCCCCAGCCGCAGGGCGACCTCAGCACCTGCGCACAGGTGCTCGCCGGTGAGGACGGCACCACCTACCGCGTGCGCGGCCTCGTCACCGAGATCCGCAACACCGTCTACGGCAACTTCATGCTCCGCGACGCCACGGGCGAGATCCTCATCTACGGCACGCGCGACAAGGAGGGCAACAACGGCCAGAACAACTCCATCGCCGCATGGGGCATCGAGGTGGGCGACAGCGTCACCGTCGAGGGTCCGCGCTCGACTTATAAAACGACCGTCGAGCTCGTCGACGTCACCGTCCTCGACGTCACCAAGGGCGGCACCACACCCCAGCCCGTCGAGATCGAGACCATCAGCGTCGAGCAGGCCCTCGACATGATCAACGAGGAGCTCCAGGACGGCCAGACGACCGACGTCAGCTACTACATCCCCGGCTTCGTCGTCGGCGCCCCCGAGTTCCAGCGCAAGGACGACGGCTCGCTCTACGGCAACGCCAACTTCCAGCTGGCTGACGAGAAGGACGGCGAGCCGACGATCACCGTCTTCCGTGCCAAGTATTTCGACAACGTGCCCTTCACCGAGGAGACCGTCTCGGCCCTGAACGAGGGCGACGAGGTCGTCGTCTGCGGCAAGCTGCAGCGCTTCGTGAAGAACGACGTGATGACGCCCGAGGTCTCCAGCTGCTATCTCTACTCCATCAACGGCCAGAGCAGCTCCATCGCCGCCGTCGAGATGCAGGCCGGCCAGGCCGCCGTCTTCAACCTCCAGGGCCAGCGCGTCGTCAGCATGCAGCGCGGCCTCTATATCATTGGTGGTAAGAAGTATCTGGTGAAGTAAGCCCGCCAGCAAGGGTTTATTAAGTTAGAGACCCCGCCCCCGACCCCGCCCCTTGAGGGGTGGGGAGTGGCTGCCGCACAATCCGACGGGAATGACGGCGCAGCTGCTCCCCACCCCCGAGGGGCGGGGTCGGGGGCGGGGTCTCTGATTAGCACACAGGAAAAAAGCCCTCACAAAATGGTTAATGTTCCCAAAAAGGAGGGCGCGTTTCGTGACTTTTTTGTAACTTTGCAGACTAAAACCTATTCGGACTATGGCAAAGAAAGACGGCGAACTGACGCCGATGATGAAGCAGTTCTTCGACCTCAAGGCGAAGCATCCCGACGCACTGATGCTCTTCCGCTGCGGCGACTTCTATGAGACCTACTGCGACGACGCCGTCGAGGCCTCCCGCATCCTGGGCATCACCCTGACCAAGCGCAACAACGGCGCCGGGGCGAAGGGCGACGAGATGGCCGGATTCCCCCACCACGCACTCGACACCTACCTGCCCAAGCTCATCCGGGCCGGCAAGCGCGTGGCCATCTGCGACCAGCTGGAGGACCCGAAGCTGACGAAGAAGCTCGTCAAGCGCGGCATCACCGAGCTCGTGACGCCCGGCGTGGCCCTGTCGGACAATGTGCTGAACTATAAGGAGAACAACTTCCTCTGTGCCGTCCACTTCGGCCGCGGGGCCTGCGGCATCTCGCTGCTCGACATCTCGACGGGCGAATATCTCGTCGGCGAGGGCACCTACGACTACGTCGACAAGCTCATGGGCAACTTCCAACCCAAGGAGGTGCTCTACGACCGCGAGCGCCGCCAGGACTTCGAGCGCTACTTCGGCACGCGCTGGACGACGTTCCAGATGGACGACTGGGTGTTCACCGAGCAGACGGCCCAGCAGAAGCTGCTGCGACACTTCCAGGTGAAGTCGATGAAGGGCTTCGGCGTCGACCATCTCCGCAGCGGCCTCGTCGCCGCGGGCGCCATCCTGCAGTATCTGGAGCTGACGCAGCACACGCAGATCTCCCATATCACCCATATCTCGCGCATCGAGGAGGAGAAATACGTCCGGCTCGACAAGTTCACCATCCGCTCGCTTGAGCTCATCCAGCCCATGCAGGACGACGGCCGCTCGCTGCTCGACGTCGTCGACCGCACCGTCTCGCCCATGGGCGGACGCCTGCTGCGCCGCTGGCTCGTCTTCCCCCTGAAGGAGCGGGCGGCCATCGAGGCGCGCCTCGACGTGGTCGACTTCTTCTTCCGCGAGCCCGAGTTCCGTCAGGTCATCGACGCCCAGCTACGCCGCGTCGGCGACCTGGAGCGCATCATCTCGAAGGTGGCCGTAGGCCGCGTCACGCCCCGCGAGGTGGTGCAGCTGCGCGTGGCCCTCGAGGCCGTCGCCGTCATCAGGCACGCCTGCGCCCTCTGTTGCGGCAATGCCGCAACAAACCAGACGGGAAGCCCCGCGCCCGAAAGCCCCGCCCCCTCTTCCGGAAGCCCCGCCGCCCCCTCCGGAAGCCTCGCCGCCTCTTCCTGTCCGGTGAGTTGCGGCAGTGCCGCAGCTAACGCCTCTGGCCAAGCCCCCGCCGCGCCCGGCAACGCCGTCATAGCCCAGATTGCCGACCGCCTCGACCTCTGCCCCGACATCCGCGACCGCATCGCCCGCGAGGTGCAGAACGACCCGCCGCAGCTCGTCCAAAAGGGCGGCGTCATCGCCAGCGGCGTCAACGACGAGCTCGACGAGCTGCGCCGCATCGCCTACTCGGGCAAGGACTACCTCCTGCAGATCCAGGAGCGCGAGGCCCAGCAGACGGGCATCCAGTCGCTGAAGATAGGCTATAACAACGTCTTCGGCTACTACCTCGAGGTGCGCAATACGTATAAGGACAAGGTGCCGCCCGAATGGGTGCGCAAGCAGACGCTGGCCCAGGCCGAGCGCTACATCACCCAGGAGCTGAAGGACTACGAGGAGAAGATCCTGGGCGCCGAGGAGAAGATCCTCGCCCTCGAGGCCCGGCTCTTCGCCGAGCTCGTCCAGGCCATCCAGGCCTACATCCCCCAGATACAGACCGACGCCATGCTCCTGGCACGCCTCGACTGCCTGTTGAGCTTTGCCAAGACGGCCGAGGAGCACCGCTATATCCGCCCCGTCGTCGACGACTCCGACGTCATCGACATCCGCCAGGGCCGCCACCCCGTCATCGAGACCGAGCTGCCCGTCGACGAGCCCTACGTGCCCAACGACGTCATGCTCGACCAGGAGCGACAGCAGATCATCATCATCACCGGACCCAATATGGCTGGTAAATCGGCGCTGCTGCGTCAGACGGCCTTGATCGTACTACTTGCCCAGGTGGGCTCGTTCGTGCCCGCAGAGAGCGCGAGAATCGGTCTGGTGGACAAAATCTTCACCCGCGTCGGGGCCTCCGACAATATCTCGCTGGGCGAATCGACCTTCATGGTCGAGATGACCGAGGCCTCCAACATCCTCAACAACGTCACCCCGCGATCGCTCGTCCTCTTCGACGAGCTGGGCCGCGGCACGTCGACCTACGACGGCATCTCCATCGCATGGGCCATCGTCGAATACCTCCACGAGCAGCCCAAGGCCCGCGCCCGCACCCTCTTCGCCACCCATTATCATGAGCTGAACGAGATGGAGAAGAATTTTTCGCGCATCAAGAACTACAACGTCTCCGTCCGCGAGGTGGACGGCCGCGTCATCTTCCTACGCAAGCTGGAGCGCGGCGGATCGGAGCACTCCTTCGGCATCCACGTGGCCGAGATTGCGGGCATGCCCCGCTCCATCGTCAAGCGCGCCAACACCGTCCTCCGCCAGCTCGAGTCGGAGAACGCCCAGGTGGGCAAGGCCGGGCGACCCCTGGCCGAGATTGCCGACTCGCGCGAGGGCATGCAGCTGAGCTTCTTCCAGCTCGACGACCCCGTCCTCATCCAGGTGCGCGACGAGATCCTCACGCTCGACATCAACAACCTCACGCCCATGGAGGCCATCAACAAGCTCTGGGAAATCAAGAAGATCGTTGGGGGAAAATAACCGTTTTCAGAAGAAGGTGCTGAAGCCCATGGTCAGCACCCCCTCATGACCATAGCCAAGTTCGCAATAGAACCGCAGCCGGTCTTTGCCCATCTCGATGCCTACAGGCGACAGCTGGTAGGCCCAGTGCCATGTGCGCTGGTCGAAGGACTGGGCGGCGCGGAAGCCGTCTGCGGGGTCGAACCAGTTGTGCTGGCTCATGGCGCCGACGCCGCACTTCGCATAGAAGCGTATGGTCGGCTGGAAGGCCCAGTGCAGCTTGACGGCTGGAATGAAGAACCATGACGTGGAATAGATGTCGCCGGCATAGGTCGTCGACTCTTGCTGCTGACCGTGGGCAACCTCGCGGCTGGCCAGCGATTCATAGCACTGCCCGCCCGTGCCGGCAATCAGTCCGACGGCCCAGCGGCGGTCCAAGTGATAATAATAAGCAAGGCTGGCCGATGCGTTCACGACGGCGCCCAGGCCGCAATAGAAGGCATCGGGATCCTCCGTCAGGTTCAGTTCGCGACAGGTGCGACGATAGAGCTCGTCGTGCGACGCCTTGTTCATCCGATTGCCAATCGCGGCGCCCAGGCGCAGCTCATGGCGATAAAGCCTCCCCTCGCGCGGTCGCCAGGGCGACGGCAGTCGGCAGTCCTGCACGGGCAGCGCCGGGCAGGAGTCAGCCGGAGCAGAGGCAACGTAGTAGGTTGTGTTGGCCGGTTGATAGATCTTGCCCGTGGCAAAGTCGACGGGCAGCCCGAACCCCCAGAGATACAGGTCAGCGAGAAGGCCGAAGGTATCAATCCGGCGGCCGGGGATGAGCTCCTGATAGACGTTTTCTTCCGAAACGAACCGGATGGGCCGGTTGAGGTGTTTCTTCCTGACGCGGATCTCCATGAGCTGTTCTGACGCCTGCAGGGTGTCGTCCGCCGTCAGGATGGTCAGCGGCTCTGTCGTGTCGCGGTTGACGAGGATTGCCTCCTCCGATTTGCTGAATAAGGTCATGCACGACGCCAGCGACCCCGACGTAGCGATCGCCATCAGAATCACGCAGATGTGTTTGCCGAATTTCATGTGAATGACTTTTTTCCTTTATAACTCCAGCGGATTGCAAATCTTGCACGCAAGGGAATAATTTGGAACTATAAGGTAAAATTTGTTATGATAAGGAAAGTTAGAGACCCCACCCCCAACCCCTCCCCTTGGAAGGGAGGGGAGAAAGCCTCCCCCGACCCCTCCGAAGGAGGGGGGAAACCCCACCCGACCTCCCCGAAGGGGAGGAGGGGCTGGCGCACTGCCCGACGGGAATGACGGCGCAGCTACTCCCCTCCCTTCAAGGGGAGGGGTTGGGGGTGGGGTCTCTAACTATTTAACAGGAAAACAATCTCAGGAAAACAATCTCAGGAAAAACAATCTCAGAAAAAAAATCCGAAGCGGCCAAGCGTTTCGGATTTTTTCTGTCTTTATTTCCTGCGGATCCGGGGGAACATCTTGCGGACGCGGAGGATGCGGTGGGCCAGGTTGGGACCGCCGATGATGAGTGTCACGGCCGTGATGACCATCAGCATGCCGATGGCCAGGCGGGGCGTGAGGGCCTCATCGAAGAGCAGCACGGCGATGCCGACGGCCGTGACGGGCTCCAGAGCACCGAGGATGGCCACGGGCGTGGAGCCGATGCGCTGGATGGCGGCGCTGGTGCAGAGCAGCGAGAGGGCCGTCGGGAAGAGGGCCATGGAGAAGGCCGCGAGCCAGAGCACGGGCCGCTCACCCAGGATAGTGAACGTGTGTGGGTCGAAGCGGAAGGCGAAGAGGAAGATGCCGAAGAAGATGACGTAGAGCGTCAGCTTCAGCGTCGGGATCTCGCGGATGCCGGGCCGGTTGACCCACACCAGATAGACGGCATAGCTGAGGGCCGAGAGGAAGACGAGCAGCAGGCCCGTGAGGTTGAGCGTCGCCCCGCCGTCGCCGCGATAGAGCAGGGCGATGCCGGCGGTGGCCAGCAGGATGCAGAGGACGGTCAGCAGCGACGTCCGCTCGCGGTAGCACAGGGCCATGATGACGGTCACGAGTATGGGATAGATGAACAGGAGCGTCGAGGCGATGGCCGCGCCGATGTAGGCATAGCTCAGGTAGAGCGTCAGCGACGAGGCCGCCATGAGCAGTCCCAGGGCGATGAGCGGCCCGACCTGACCCCGGCGGAGCCCGAATCCCCTACCCCGCGCCACCATCATCACCGCCAGGATGGGTATGGCGAAGGCATAGCGCATGAACAGCACGCTGAAGGCGTCGACGCCCGCCCCGAGCAGCGGCAGGGCGAAGAGCGGGTTGGTGCCGTAGGTGGCGCCGGCGAGGGCTCCGAGCAGGTAGCCCCCTATCGATGTATTTGATTTCTCAGCCATGTGCGGATGATTGATTAAAGGGCTGCAAAGGTACACAAAAAAGCCGAAAGCACCAAGCTTTCGGCTCATGATTATCTTCGGGGGCCGGCGATGGCTATTTCCCCAAGATGATGCTGACGATGGCAGCGATGTCGCCGGCCGTCACCTGGCCGTCGCCGTCGAGGTCGGCATTGGCCAGGACGAAGCCCTCGGGCTCTTGGCCCGACAGGTAGGCAATGACAGCCGTGACGTCGCTGACGCTGACGCGCCCGTCGCCGTTGGCATCGGCGGGCAGCCGGCCCTCGATGCTGATGTCATGCCTGCGGGCAGCTGCAGGTAGAAGTCGGTCATGTTGACGGCGTTCACGTTTCTCAGGCCGATGTTCAGCTCCGTCTTCCAGCCGGCAACGACCGACGGCTGCTCGGCGACGTACAGCTCGTTGTCCTGCAGGCGTCTGATGTAAATGAGGTCGAGGCCGATCTGCGAGTCGCCCTTCTGCTTGATGGCGAGGGTTGTCTCCTTGGTCAGCACGAAGGGCTCGGTGGTCTTCTCGTCGAAGTTGGCAATGTCGTTGGTCAGCGTGGCTATCGGCTCACCGTCGGCCAGGAAGGTCCAGGGGTTGTCTGAGTCGAAATAAGGTGAATCCGTAGGATGCATATTGTACATCACGGCCGTCAGCTGATAGATGCCGGCCGGCAGCGTGACGAACTCCACATCGCCGTCGGCGGGATAGGCCGCGGCGGCATTCGAGCTGCGCACCAGTGCATGGTCGGACTCACACTTCGTCATGCCCTCGATGTACTCAGCCTCGTTCAGGTAGACGACGTCCTCAATGCCGGTAAACGTATATTCAAGGTTCTCGGTTTGATAAGGATAACCGTTGATGATAGGATTTAAGGCGCTATTCATGATGATAGGATTGTCGGCGCTCAGCGTGAACCGATGGTTATACTCTTTGTTCGTGGCATCGCGTCTGAAGAGCCGCTTGTTTTCATCAATGTAGCGATAGTAAGGCATCGTCACTTCATCGCCAGCGTTGCCTATGATGTTCTGCGCATAGAAGAAAAGCGTGCCGTAACCAACACCAATCCCCTTCACCATATAGAAGACAGGATTGTCGTAGATGGCCTTGAACTCCTTCCAGACGTCAGCAGCCTGATAGGCATCCTTCGAGCCGGCGGGGACGTAGAGGGTGGCGTTGGCGTTGTTGGTGAGTTTAATATTAAGGCTTATAGGCGTCGTCCAATGCACGGTAATGCTTTCTATGCTGTCCGAGAACCAATTAGCTAATCGTGTCACGCTACTCGGAATGTCGATGGATGTCAGATTAGTGTAGTCAAAAGCCCTGCAAAATATGGTTTTTACGCCATTTGGCAAGGTTATGGAACTGAGGTTGTCGCAGTTGAAAAATGCATCGTCGTCAATCTCCTTAAGCCCCGTGAAATATCTCAGCTCATCGAAGGAAATAATATCATCATTATTTCTGAATATGCGATATTGGAAGTAAGCCACTCCGGCGGCCTCGTCCTCACTCAACTCTCCGTCGCCGTTGATGTCATAGTACTTCACGCAGACAGCCTTCGCAGCTGGATCGGCAAACTCGATGACTGGGCTCGAAGCTGACAGCTCAACAATATTTTCAAAATCCTTCCATTCGTCGGCGGCTACATAAGCGGCTTTGCAGCCTTCCGGGACATATAGTGAGCCATAGGCACGTGCTCCTGGCAAAGAGCTTACTGGGGTTCTACAAGATTTCGTGTGTGGGTCTGTAACATGGAAGAACAGCTTTACCGACACAAAATCTCGCAGAACTTTTTAGGGTTTAGCCTGAATTATTCACATTCGAATGTGTTAAACGCTTCGCGTCTTACAAAAACAAGATAAAACAAAATAAAACAAATAAAAACCGACTTTATGAAAATGTTTGTTTTGTTTTATCTTGTTTTATTTTGTTTTATTTTGTTTTTTTTCAGACCGCTTCGCGGTATAGTCCAAGCAAACGCTTCGCGTCTTACAAAAACAAGATAAAACAAAATAAAACAAATAAAAACCGACTTTATGAAAATGTTTGTTTTTGTTTTATCTTGTTTTATTTTGTTTTATTTTGTTTTTTTTCAGACCGCTTCGCGGTATAGTCCAAGCTTCATGAATAATGTAGGTTAGACCGAAAGGTGGTTTTTCAGGTCTGACAACACTGTCGTGCTGTCATTTTCCTTGACAAACGCAAGGATTTCCGGCGAGAAGCGGCGCTTCTCGGGCCGAAAAGGACCGCTTCTCGAAGCAAAAAGCGGCACTTTTCGCATCGAAAAGCACCGCTTCTTTTTTATCGGAATGATATAATGTTGAAAATCAGGCTGTTGCGGAATGATGGCGGCCGAGTATCATTTTATTTTACAAATTAAGGGGGTTGTACGTTACTGTCGGCTCAGTTGCGCAGCTGCTCGAGATAGTCGAGGTGCTCCAGGTCGATGCGGTCGGCGACGCGCCGCCACGTGCTGTGCGGCCTCTGGCTGTGCGGCCTCCTGCTGTCGGCAGAAGGCGTCGTAGTCGTCGCAGCCGACGAACTGGGCGAGCAGGTCGAGGGTCGACTGCCGTGGCACGGCGTCGCTCGCCACGTAGCCCCACAGGCGTTTCAGCGTCGTGGGGCTGACTTTCTGGTGGAGCCGCGCGAAGATGTCGTCCGACAGCCGGTCGAAGTCCTTCGGCGTTCGCGGGCTGTAGCCCACGCTCTGCTCCACCGCCCTGCAGATTAGTTCATAGTCATTGTTCATTGTACATTGTTCATTGTACATTCTTCTTCCACCCCCGCACCATGAACCAGGCGCCGACGGCGATGAAGGGCAGCGAGAGCAGCTGGCCCATGTCGAGCGGCAGCGCAGCCTCGAAGGCCTCCTGGATCTCCTTGGTGTACTCGATGAAGAAGCGGAACGTGAAGATGTAGAACAGGCAGAGGCCGAAGAAGAAGCCCGTCCCTACCCTATCAGGCCGGCGCCTGTAGAGCACCCAGGCCAGGACGAAGAAGAGGGCGTAGGCGATGGCCTCGTAGAGCTGTCCGGGATGGCGCGGCATCTGGTCGACGCGCTCGAAGATGAAGGCCCAGGGCACGTCGGTCACCTTGCCGATGATCTCCGAGTTCATCAGGTTGCCCAGACGGATGAAGCAGGCTGTCGTGCCCGTGGCGATGGCGATGTTGTCGAGCACAGTCCAGAGGGGCACCTTGGTCTTCTTCACATAGAGCAGCAGGGCCAGGATGAGGCCCAGCGTCCCGCCGTGCGACGCCAGCCCCTCGTAGCCCGTCATCTTCCAGCCGCCGTCGGGCAGGAAGTGGATGGGCAGCAGCATCTCGACGAAGCCCCGCCAGGAGGTCAGGAAGTAGTCGGGCTGATAGAACAGGCAGTGGCCCAGCCGGGCGCCGATCAGGATGCCGAGGAAGCAGTAGATGAACAGCGGCTCGAACTTCTCGTCGGCGATCTTCTGCTCCTTGAACAGCCGCCGCACGATGAGATAGGCCAGCAGCAGGCCGATGAGCCAGCACAGCGAGTACCACCGCAGTCCCCACGAGCCGATGTGCAGCGCCGTCAAATCCGGATTCCAGAGGATGTATAACAGTGTATTCATACGTTAAATCTAAAGTGCATGATGTCGCCGTCCTGCACGACGTAGTCCTTGCCCTCGACGCCCATGCGGCCGGCCTCCTTGACGGCGGCCTCGGAGCCATACTTCAGGTAGTCGTCGTACTTGATCACCTCGGCGCGGATAAAACCCTTCTCGAAGTCGGTGTGGATGACGCCGGCGCACTGAGGGGCCTTCCAGCCTTTCTTATACGTCCACGCCTTGACCTCCATCGGGCCGGCGGTGATGAACGTCTGGAGGTTCAAGAGCGCGTAGGCCTTCTTGATCAGGCGGTTGACGCCGCTCTCCTCCAGACCCAGCTCCTCGAGAAACATCTGCTTGTCCTCATACGACTCCAGCTCGGCGATGTCCTCCTCGGTCTTGGCCGCGATGACCATCATCTCGGCGCCCTCCTCGCGGGCCAGCTCCCCTACCCTCTCGGTGAAGGCGTTGCCCGACTTGGCGTCCTGCTCCGAGACGTTGCAGACGTAGAGCACGGGCTTCGCCGTCAGCAGGAAGAGGCTGCGGGCGCAGTCCTGCTCCTCCTTCGTGTCGAACTCCACGACGCGGGCGTTGCGGCCCTCGTCGAGCACCTCCTTGTAGGCGCGGAGCACCGTGGCCTCCACCTTCGCCTCCTTGTTGCCTGCAGCGGCAGCCTTCTCCACGCGGCTGAGGCGGCCCTCGATGGTCTCGAGGTCCTTCAGCTGCAGCTCCGTGTCGATAATCTCCTTGTCGCGGATGGGGTCGATCGTGCCGTCGACGTGCGTGATATTCTCGTCCTCGAAGCAGCGCAGCACGTGGATGATGGCGTCCGTCTCGCGGATGTTGCCCAGGAACTTGTTGCCCAGACCCTCACCCTTCGAGGCGCCCTTCACCAGGCCGGCGATGTCGACGATCTCGCACGTCGCGGGGACGATGCGGCCCGGATGGACCAGCTCGGCTAACTTAGTCAGCCGCTCGTCGGGCACGGTGATGACGCCCACGTTGGGCTCTATCGTACAAAAGGGGAAGTTGGCTGCCTGCGCCTTGGCGCTCGACAGACAGTTGAACAGCGTGGACTTGCCCACATTGGGCAGTCCCACGATACCACATTTCAATGCCATTATTCTTTTTCTGTTTTATAAAACCGCCTGCAAAGGTAGTAATTTTATTTCATATAAGCGCCAAAATGTCACGAAAATCATCACGCGGGCAGGCGCGAAGGGGCGCGAAATGTAAAGAAAATTCGGAGTGTAGGGTAGGGCTAATGTAACGGCTTGATAATCAGGTGTGTGAATGTAGGGTAGGGGAGAATTGGTGTTTTTTCATGAGAGAAGTGCCGCTTTTCAGATCAAGAACCGGTCCTTTTCGGGCCGGAAAGCACCGCTTTTCCTCATATCGCGGGCGTGATGTAAAAATAATTCCGAATATTCAGCAGCCCTTGCAGATGGCTGCCGCCAGACGGTTGAGCTCCAGACAGCGGGCGCGCATGTCGCTGAGGCGGCCGGTCTGGTGAGGGTAGGGGGCCAGCATCAGCAGACGGCCCTCCGTGCAGGCGTCGAGATAGCGCGGGTCGGGCTTGTATTGCTCGGGGAAGCCGTTGAGCAGCAGCACGATCAGCGGCAGGCGCTCCTGCATGGCCGACTCCGTGATGATGCGCTCGCCGGGGCTGATGCAGGGCGAGACGACGATGGCGCCCTCGCGCGTGGCCTGTTCGAGCAGGGCCTCCTTCTCAGCCTCGATCTCCGGGTCGTAGAGGTGGCGCGAGCACTGCACCTGCTTCTTCGCCGGGTAGTCAAGCAGGAAGCGGTTGCCCATCGCCTCCATCTCCACGCCCACCACGGTCAGTTTCCCCAGGCGGGTGAAGTATTCGGGGTGCAGGCGCTTCAGCAGCAGCCGCCGCGGGTTGTCGTCGAGGTAGGCCAGCATCCGCCCCAGCTGGCCCTTCTCCCGAAGGATCCGGTCATGATAACCCGCCTCCCAGAGGGCCCCGTGGTGCCGGTCATAATGCCCCCACCGTTGCGGCACTGCCGCAACGCACCCGACGGGACCCGCCGCGGCCCCTTGCCCCGCCGCTGCTTGCCCTGGCGCTGCGGCCTCTTGCCCCGCCGCTTCCTGTCCGGTGGGCTGCGGCATTGCCGCAGCCATGATCCCGAGCTCCCGCGCGGCCTTGTTGCATCCCGTCTTGAATCCGGCAATGACCTGGCCCAGGTGCTTCTCCATCCTCTCCTTGACGAAGACCACCCCGTGGATATGGTCGGGCATGATGCACAGCCGCACCGCCTCGATGGCCGGGTGGTGCTCAGGGATGGCCCGCCAGCATTCCCAGACCCTCCGCCCGAAGGCCGACAGCTCCACGTGCGGCTTGCCGGGCCCCTCCACGACCTCCGGATCGCCCGCCAGCCGCCCCAGCAGCGGCCGCCGTCCCTCGATGACCATCGTGATCATGTAGATGCCCCGCTCGCGGTAGTCGTGCTGCGTGCAGCGCCGCTTCATGGACGGCTGCTTATCCTTCCAGTAGCTGGGCTTGGCCTCGGCCTCGTTCCTCTTTCCTTCCATAGCTTTTCCTTCCATTGCCTTTCCTTCTTTTTGTTCTTTCTTCTAATTTTCCCTTCCCATCCCCGTCAGCTGCGGCAATGCCGCAGCTCACAGCGACCGGACCGCCCCGCGGCCCCCATCAATGGGCCTCGAGCCAGTTCTGGCCGAAGCCGCTGTCGGCCACGAGGGGCACGCGCAGCTCCAGCGCCCCCTGCATCTCCTCCAGCACGATCCGCTCCACGCGCTCGTGCTCCTCAGGATAGACGGAGAAGTTCAGTTCGTCGTGCACCTGCAGGATCATCTTCGAGCGCAGGCCCTCCTCCTGGAATCGACGGTGGATGCGGATCATCGCCACCTTGATGATGTCGGCCGCCGTGCCCTGGATGGGCGCGTTGATGGCGTTGCGCTCAGCGAAGCCGCGCACCGTGGCGTTCTGCGAGTTGATGTCCGGCAGGTAGCGGCGGCGCCCGAAGAGCGTGGTCACGTAGCCCTGTCGCCGCGCCTCCTCCTTTGCCCGCTCCATGTAGTCGTGCACCTGCGGGAACGTCTCGAAGAAGCCGTCGATGAGCTGGCGCGCCTCGTCGCGCGAGATGTCGAGGCGCTCGGCCAGTCCGAAGACGGTGATGCCGTAGATGATGCCGAAGTTGGCGCGCTTCGACTTCGTCCGCTCGTCGCGCGTCACGTCGGCGATGTCCTTCTTATAGATCGTCGCGGCCGTCGCGGCGTGCAGGTCGTGGCCCTCGCGGAACACGCGGATCATCGCCTCGTCGCCCGAGAGGTGGGCCATGACGCGCAGCTCAATCTGGCTGTAGTCTGCTGAAAAGAATTGACATCCCGGCTCGGCCACGAACGCCTTGCGGATCTCCTTGCCGTCCTCGCCGCGCACGGGGATGTTCTGCAGGTTAGGGTCTGACGACGACAGCCGGCCGGTGGCCGTGACGGTCTGGTTGAACGACGTGTGGATATGTCCCGTGCGGGGATTGATCAGCGTCGGAAGGTTGTCTATGTAGGTAGAGAGCAGTTTCTTTAATCCCCTGAAAGCCAAGATGTCGGCCACGATCTCGTGCTTGCCCTGCAGCTGCGTCAGCACCTCCTCGCTCGTCACGTACTGGCCCGTCTTGGTCTTCTTGGGCTTCTCGACGATCTTCATCTTCGCGAACAGGATGTCGCCCACCTGCTTAGGCGACGAGATGTTGAACGGCTCGCCCGCCAGCTCGTAGATGCGCGCCTCGATCTCGTTCATGCGTGCTGTCAAAACTTTTGACGTCTCGGCCAGCGACGCCGTGTCCAGGCAGACGCCCGTCAGCTCCATGTCGGCCAGCACCGGCATCAGCGGCATCTCGATGTCGTAGAACAGCCGTTCGCAGTCGTGCGCCCGCAGCTCCGGCTCCAGCCGGTTCTTCAGCTGCAGCGTGATGTCTGCGTCCTCGCACGCATATTCGTAGACCTGGCTGGGCGTCAGGTCGCGCATCGACCGCTGCTGCTTGCCGCGCGGCCCGATGAGCTCGTCGATGTGCACCGTCTGATAATTGAGGTAGACCTCGGCCATGTAGTCCATGTTGTGGCGCAGCTCCGGCTGGATGAGATAGTGGGCTATCATCGTGTCCCACATCGGCCCTTGTAAGTGAATGTTATAATTTCTTAAAACTTCTAAATCGTACTTCAGATTCTGTCCAATCTTTAAAATATGTGAATCCTCATAGAGCGGTTTAAAGATGTTGACGATTTTTAAGGCTTCTTCATGATTGGCCGGAATCGGGACATAAAAGGCCTCATGTTCGGCGACAGCGAAGCTCAAACCGACCAATTCGGCGTCGATGGGGTGGGTGGAAGTGGTCTCCGTGTCCAGACTGAGAATTTCTTTTGTCCTAAAAAAGTCACAAAGACGGCGCATTTCTTCCTCATTGTCAACGAGTTTGTAGTCGTGAGGCGTCGTCTGAAGGGTCGCAAAACTCGAAATTTTCTCGTCGCCCGCCTCCTCGGTAGCGAAATTTTCAAAGAGAGAGAGCTGCTGATTAGCGGTTTTTGGCGTTTCTTTAGGTTTTTTAAGAACCCGGTCGGCGAGCGCCTTAAACTCGAGTTCGGCGAAGATTTTCGCGAGCTGGTCCTTGTCGGGTTCCTGGATGGCGAGCGCGTCGAGGTCGAGGTCGACGGGCACGTCGGTCCGGATCGTCGCCAGGAAGTAGGAGAGGCGGATGTCGGCCTCGTGTTCCTCCACCTTTTTCTTCAGCGCACCCTTCAGCTCGCCGGTGCGGTGGAGTAGGGCGTCGACCGACCCGAAGTCGCCGATGAGCTTCGTGGCCGTCTTCTCACCGACGCCGGGACAGCCGGGGAAGTTGTCGGCCGAGTCGCCCATCAGGGCCAGCAGGTCGATGACCTGCGCCGGTGCGGTGATGCCATACTTCGCGCAGACCTCGGTGGGGCCCATCACCTCGTAGCCGCCGCCGTGGCGCGGACGATAGATGCGGACGCGGTCGCTGACGAGCTGGCCGTAGTCCTTGTCGGGCGTCAGCATGTAGGTCTCAAGACCGTCGATGGAATCGGCCTTTTTTGCGAGCGTGCCGATGACGTCGTCGGCCTCGAAGCCGTCGGCCTGGAGGATGGGGATGTGCCAGGCCTGGAGCAGCTCCTTGATGATCGGGACGGCGCGGCGGATGTCCTCGGGCGTCGCCTCGCGCTGGGCCTTGTAGGCGGGGTAGGCCTCCGAGCGGAAGGTCGGGCCGTGGGGGTCGAAGGCGACGCCGATGTGGGTCGGCTGCTCCTTGTCGAGCACCTCCTGGAGTGTGTTGACGAAGCCGATGATGGCATTGGTGTTGAGTCCCTTGGAATTGATTCGCGGGTTCTTGATGAAGGCATAATACGACCTGTAGATGAGGGCGTAGGCGTCTAAAAGAAACAGTTTCTGCATAACTTTCTTAATTTTGAGTGTAAAATTACTAAAAATTATCCGAATTCGGATGTTTTTTAGTAATTTTGTATCGAAAATTAAGATCATGGATTACATATCAACCATCATTCAGCCCATTGAGGCAGACTTGGAGGAGTTTAAGCGACGCTTCCACAACTCGTTGGCCCACTCGAACGGACTGCTGCAGAGCGCCCTCGACCATATCCGCAGCCGCGCCGGCAAGCAGATGCGCCCGATGTTGACGCTGCTGACGGCCAAGAACTACGGCCAGATCTCGGACATGACGCACTACGCGACGGTGGCCCTGGAGCTGCTCCACACGGCCAGTCTGGTGCATGACGACGTCGTCGACGAGAGTCCGGAGCGCCGCGGCCTGCCGTCGATGAATGCGGCGTATAACAACAAGGTGGCGGTGCTCGTGGGCGACTATGTGCTGTCGACGTGTCTGCTCAATGCCTCCATCGCGCGCAATCATCAGATCATGTACACGCTCTCGCAACTGGGCCAGACGCTTGCCGCGGGCGAGATTCTGCAGCTGCAGAACATTGAGAGCGACGTGCTGTCCGAGGACGTCTACTATCAGGTGATCCATCAGAAGACGGCGGCCCTCTTCGGCGCCTGCTCGGCGATAGGGGCGATGTCGGTGGAAGCGCCGGAAAATGAGGTTGAAGCGGCCAAAAAGTTCGGCCACGACATCGGCATGATCTTCCAGATCCGCGACGATATCTTCGACTATTCCAACTCGCACGAGATCGGCAAGCCTACGGGCAACGACATGATTGAGGGCAAGCTGACCCTGCCGGCCATCTACGCCCTGAACCATACGGATTTCGAGCCGATGAAGGCGCTGGCGCGTAAGGTGAAGGCCCGCAGTATCAATCTCGATGAAATCGCTGTTTTAGTGGAGTTTACCAAGCGCAACGGCGGCATCGAGTATGCCCAGCAGAAGATGGACCAGATAGCCCGCGACGCCCACCGATACATCGAGGACCACGTCAAGCCTGAACTGCAAGAGTCGTTCTCGGCCTACGTGGATTTCGTGATTCAGCGCCGTAGCTGAAGGACGATAATAAAAGGGATAAAATAGTGAGGAGTTTAGGATGCCAAACGGTCCTAAACTCCTCTTTTCTTTGATCAGAAGAACTTGGTCTCCTCGCCAACGACCTCGCTCAGCAGGAGGTTGGCCAGGCGGCTCGTGCCCAGACGGAGGTATTTGTTGGTGAGCCAGCGCTCGCCCAGGACCTCTTTCACGATGGTGTAGTAGATCAGTGCGTCCATGACGGAGTTAAGGCCGCCAGCGGGCTTAAAACCGATCATAATGCCCGTTTCATCGTAGTATTCCTTGATGGCCTGACACATGACGTAGGCTGCCTCGGGCGTGGCGGCCGGCTCCAGCTTTCCTGTAGACGTCTTGATGTAATCGGCTCCGGCATACATCGATAGAATCGAGGCTTTTTTGATGTTCGACGCCGTTTTCAGACAGCCCGTCTCGAGGATGACCTTCATGTCGTGGTCGCCACAGGCTTCCTTCTGCTGCTGGATCTCGTCGACGACCGTCTCGTAGTCGCCGGCCAGGAAGGCCCCGACGGGCATGACGATGTCGATCTCCGTGGCGCCGTCCTTGATGGCCAGCTGGGTCTCGATGGTCTTGATCTCTATAAGGCTCTGCGACGAGGGGAACGAGCCGCTGACGCAGGCAATCTCGACGCCCTCCACCTCGAGCGTCTCGCTGACGGTGCGGGCGAAGCGGGGATAGACGCAGATGGTGGCCACGTGGGGCAGGGTGGGGTAGGCCTCCTCGAACTGGTTCACCTTCTCTGTAAAGGCGAGCACCGATTCGTCTGAGTCAGTGGTCTTTAGCGTGGTCAGCTCGACGCTGCCCATGAGGAATCGCTTCACCTCGGGCGTGTCGTTCTCGTGCACCTTCTCGGCGATGATGCGTTTCACGGCCTCGCGGACGTCCTCGTCCTTGACGTCGAGGTCATACTTACTCAGGGCCTGCTCGATGACGCTGACAGGCTTCTCGTGGTCATGGTGGTGATGCTCATGACCGCATTCGCAATGATCGTGATGTTCTGCCATAATGTTGTTGTTTTTTATGCTTTAAGTTTAGGGTTTGCGATGTGTCGCAGCGCGTCGCGCCGCGTCTTTTTCTCAAGATTCTTGCGGAATTCTTCGGTCAGGTCGACACCCGTCTGGTTGGCCAGGCAGATGAGCACCCACAGCACGTCGGCCATCTCGTCGCCGAGGCTCTCCTTTTCGCCCGGCTTGAACGACTGGTCGCCGTATTTGCGGGCCATGATGCGGGCCAGCTCGCCCACCTCCTCGGTCAGGACGGCCATGTTGGTGAGCTCTGAGAAATAGCGCACGCCGTACTCGCGGATCCACTGGTCGACGGCCTCCTGGGCTTCTTTGATGGTCATGGGTTTATTCCTTGTTTTTAGTGTCCATACAGATGGTGACGGGCCCGTCGTTGACGAGCGCTACCTGCATATTAGCGCCGAACTCGCCCGTGCCGCAGGGGCGCCCCATTTCCTCGCTCAGACGGGCACAGAAATGCTCGTAGAGGGGCACGCTGATCTCATGGCGTGCAGCACGCAGCCAGGAGGGACGGTTGCCTTTCTTATAGCTCGCAAATAGCGTGAACTGGCTGACGACGAGGGCCTCGCCGCCGACGTCCATGATGGAGCGGTTCATGACTCCGTCAGCGTCGTCGAAGACGCGCAGGTTGACAGTCTTGCGGACGAGCCATTCCACGTCGTCCTGGGTGTCGTCCTCGCAGACGCCGAGCAGGATCAGGAAGCCCGGTCCGATGGCGGATTTCTGCCTGCCGTCGATGCTGACCGAGGCCTCGGTAACTCTTTGAATAACAGTTCTCATAGTGCAAAGTTACGATTTTTTCCTGATTATTCCAAATCTTTATGGAAGTAATCGTAGATGATGCGGGCCTTAGAGGCTCCGACGATGTTGCTAAGTGCTTGAATATCAGCTTCTTTAATGCGTTTAACGCTCTTTAGGGCCACGATCAGCGCGTCCTTTGTCTTCGGACCGATGCCGCGGATCTCGTCGAGCTCGGAGTGGAGGGCGTGCTTGGAGCGTTTCTCGCGGTGGAAGGTGATGGCAAAGCGGTGCACCTCGTCCTGCAGCCGCGTCAGCACGTGGAAGAGCTCGGAGTCGGTCTTCAGGGCGACGGTCATCGGGGGGAAGCCGTAGAGCAGTTCGTTGGTGCGGTGGCGGTCGTTCTTGGCCAGTCCGGCGATGGGAATGTCGAGGTGGAGTTCGTCCTGGATGACCTCGCGGATGACCTCCATCTGACCCTTTCCGCCGTCGGCCACGATGAGGTCGGGCAGGGCCTGATGCTCCTCGACCAGACGACTGTAGCGGCGCCTGACGACCTCCTTCATTGAGGCGTAATCGTCCGGCCCGACGACAGTTTTGATGTTGTAGCGCTTATAGTCCTGCTTCGATGGCTTCATCTTCTTGAAGACGACGCAGGCGGCCACGGCGTCGGTGCCGGAGATGTTGGAGTTGTCGAAACACTCTATCTGGTAGGGCAGTTTCGGCAGCCCCAGTTTCTCCTGTAGCTCCTTCATCAGACGCACCTGTTTCTGCTCCGGATTGAGCTTCTCGGCCTGCTTCAGACGGTCGAACTTATACTGCTTTCCGTTCATTTCCGACAGCTCCAGGAGGGTCTTTTTGTCGCCCCGCTGGGGGATGGTGAACGTCACGCCGTCGAGCTCCATCTGTGGGTCGAAGGGCACGACGATCTCCTTCGACGTGCTGTTGAATCGCGTCCGCATCTCGGCGATGCCCAGCTGCAACAGCTCTACCTCGCTCTCGTCCATTTTCTTCTTGAATTCAAACGTGAACGACTGGTTGATGGCGCCGTTGGCCACGTGGATATAGTTGATGAAAGCCGTCTTTTCGTCGTTGGTGATCGTCAGCACGTCGACGTTGTCGATGGTATGGCTGACCACCTCGCTCTTGCTCACAAACGAGTCGATCAGGAGGTATTTGCGCTTGATTTCCTCCGCCTCCTCGAACCGCAGTTCCTCGGCCAGCTGCTGCATCTCGTCGCGCATGTCGCGGAGCACCTTGCGGGTGTTTCCTTTAAGGATCTCGCGGGCCTGGGCGATATTCTTCTGATAGTCGTCGTAGAGCTGTTTTCCGACGCACGGGCCGCCGCAGTTCTTGATGTGATATTCCAGGCAGACCTGATACTTTTTGGCCTCCACGCCCTCCCTTGTCATCGGCTGACGGCATGTGCGGGGGCGGTAGAGCTTGTTGATCAGTTCCAGGACGGCATACATCGACGAGATGTGAGAGTAGGGGCCATAGTAGGTGCCCCACTTCTTGTTGATGTTGCGGGTCTTGAAGATGCGTGGGAAGGGCTCGTTGGTGACGCAGATGGAAGGGTAGGTCTTGCCGTCCTTCAGCAGTACGTTGTAGCGCGGATTATACTTCTTGATGAGCGAATTTTCAAGGAGGAGGGCGTCCTCCTCCGTGTTGACGACGGTGTAGCTGATGTCGTGGATCTTCGAGACGAGCACCTTCGTCTTGAAGCGGTCGACCTCCGTGTGGAAATAAGAGGAGACGCGGGCCTTCAGGTTCTTGGCCTTGCCGACGTAGATGATGGTTCCCTCGGCGTCGTAGTACTGATAGCTGCCGGGCTTTTCCGGGAGACTCGCCACGATGCCCTTGAGGTAGGCCAGACGTTTTGCGTTTTCTTCTTTTGTCATTCGCTCAAAGTCCTTTATTTACAATGGTTTCGAGGTTTCCTGTTTCACGTGAAACTAAACCGTGATCAGGGTCGTGATGTCGGTGCCGGGCTCGAAGGCGTCGCGTCCGTGGAGGCCTTCGTCGGTGATCTCGATGATGAAGTTGACGTAGATGGCCTTGGGGTTGAACTTCTTCACGAGGTTGTAGGCGGCGCGCATGGTGCCTCCTGTGGCGAGGAGGTCGTCGTGGAGGAGGACAACGTCGGTTTCGTCGATGGCGTCCTGGTGGATCTCGATGGTGTCGGTGCCGTATTCCTTGGTGTAGCTCTCCTGGACGGTGGCGGCGGGGAGCTTGCCGGGCTTGCGGCAGAGGACGACGCCGGCGCCGAGGCGGACGGCGAGTGCGGAGGCGATGACGAAGCCGCGGCTCTCGATGCCGACGATCTTGGTGATGCCTTTGTCCTTGTAGATGTCGTAGAGTTCGTCGACCATGATCTGCAGGCAGTCGTGGTTCTTGAAGAGGGTGGTGACGTCGCGGAAGTTGATGCCGGGCTGGGGGAAATCTGGGATGCAACGCAGATTGTCCATCAATACTTTGTTGTTCATTTTCAGTGGGTTATGTTAAGGGTTATTTGTTGTTTGTTTCACGTGGAACTTTGGCCGTTGCGGCACTGCCGCAACGCACCGGACGGGAAGCGGCAGAGGGGGAGCGCGGGGGAGGCTCGGGGCGGGGCTCGGCTCGGGGCGGCTTTGTCAGCGGCCCATGAGGACGAGGAGGACGTTGATGTCGCTGGGGCTGACGCCGGGGATGCGGCTGGCTTGCGCGAGGGTGTCCGGATCGATGGCGGTGAGCTTCTGGCGGGCCTCAGTGGAGAGGGACTGCAGGCTGTTGTAGTCGAAGTGGCCCTTGATGCGGATGTTCTCGAGGCGGTGCATCTTGTCGGCGACGAGGCGCTCGCGAGCGATGTAACCTTTATATTTCATGCGTATCTCGGCTGCTTCGGCGATCTCCTCCTGGCGGTTCTCGGGCCGCTGGAGGACGTCGGAGAGCTCGGGGACGACGGTGGCGAGGTTCTGCAGGTTGAGCTGCGGACGTGCGACGAGGTCCTCGAGCTTCACGCCGAACTGTAGTGGGGTGGTGCCGAGCTGCTCGAGGCGGTCGTTGACGGCGCGCGGTTTGATGGGGTAGTTGCGGCAGAAATCCTCGATTTCTTCGATGTGCGCCTTCTTCTGCAGCCACCAGTCGTAGCGTTGGCGCGAGGCCAGTCCGAGGCGGTAGGCGCGCTCTGTCAGTCGGGCATCGGCGTCGTCCTGCCGGAGGAGGATGCGATACTCGGCGCGGGAGGTGAACATGCGGTAGGGCTCGTCGACGCCCTTCGTGACGAGGTCGTCGATGAGTACGCCGATGTAGGATTCGTCGCGATGCATGACGAAACCTGCGGTTCCACCGCATTTCAGGGCGGCGTTGACGCCAGCGACGAGGCCTTGTCCGGCGGCCTCCTCGTAGCCTGTCGTGCCGTTGACCTGGCCGGCCATGAAGAGGCCGTCGATGAGTTTGGACTCGAGGGTGTGGGTCAGCTGGGTGGGATCGAAGAAATCGTACTCTATGGCGTAGCCCGGGCGGTAGATCTTGACGTCGCGGAAGGCGGGAATCTGGCGTAGGGCGCTGAGCTGGACGTCCATGGGGAGGGAGGAGGAGAAGCCGTTGAGGTACATCTCGTTGGTGTTGGCGCCCTCGGGCTCGAGGAAGAGGGGGTGCTGGTCGCGGTCGGGGAAGGTGACGAGCTTGGTCTCGATGGAGGGGCAGTAGCGTGGGCCTATGCTCTGGATCTGGCCGTTGTAGAGGGGGGAGTCGGCGAGGCCGGAGCGGAGGATGGCGTGGACGGCGGGGTTGGTCGAGCAGGTGTAGCAGGGGAGCTGGGGGAGGGGTTCTGGCTGGATAGTCTGTGGGCTGGAGGGCGGGGTGGGGGGAAGGTAGGAGAACATGTAGGGGCGGTGCTCGCCGGGCTGGGGCTCCATTTCATCGAGGTGGACGGAGCGGCGGTCGATGCGGACGGGGGTGCCGGTCTTCATACGGGCGGAGCGGATGCCGTGGCGGGTGATGCTCTCGGTGAAGCCGGCGACGGCGGGCTCGGCGATGCGGCCGCCGGGGAGCATCGTGCGGCCGATGTGGAGGAGGCCGTTGAGGAAGGTGCCGGCGGTGACGACGACGCAGCGGGCATGGACCTCAGCGCCCCAGATGGTGCGGACGCCAAGGACCCGGGGGATAGAGACCGCGGACGTTGCGGCAATGCCGCAACGCACCGGACGGGAAGAGGCAGCAGAGGGGGGCGCGGAAGGGGAGCCAGAGGGGGAGGGGGCGCCAGGGCCGGCGGCGCCAGGGCCGGCGGCGCCAGGGGAGGCCGCGCCTGCTGCGGGCTCTGTGAGGAGTTCGCAGGCCTGGTCCTGCCAGATGTCGAGGTTGGGGGTGGCGTCGAGGATGGCGCGCCAGTTAGAGATGAAGCGGGCGCGGTCGCACTGGGCGCGTGGGCTCCACATGGCAGGGCCCTTGCCGATGTTGAGCATGCGGAACTGGAGGCAGGAGCGGTCGGTGACGATGCCCATCTGGCCTCCGAGTGCGTCGATCTCGCGGACGATCTGTCCTTTGGCGATGCCGCCGACGGCCGGGTTGCACGACATCTGCGCAATCTTGTTCATGTCCATCGTCACGAGGAGGGTCTTGGCGCCCATGTTGGCAGCAGCGCAGGCCGCCTCGCAGCCCGCGTGACCTCCTCCGATGACGACGACGTCGTAATTCAGAATCATTGTCGGATGAAAATTTTCGCTTGCAAAGTTACGAAATAAAATCGGGCCGCGGGCTGCGTGTGGGGAAAGTTTTGCTGTTAAATAATTATAATGGATGTCATTTATCTTTACAATGGGGGTTGTGTTAAGGCATGAAGGGGTGCTTTGCGGGGGGAAAAGGACCGCTTCTCGAGGGGAAAAGCGCCGCTTCTCGATGGGAAAAGGACCGCTTCTTTTTCTGTGGGTGGTTATGGCATTGAACCACAGCGGGTTGTGATTTCTTGAAGTCTTGCTGCGATTTTTCTTTACAAGGAGGGGGGGGCGTTGCGGCAATGCCGCAACGCACCGGACGGGAGGAGGCGGCGGAGGGGGCTGCGAGGAGACGGCGGGCCCGGCGGAAAAGCGGGGGACGTTGCGGCAATGCCGCAACGCACCGGACGGGAAGAGGCGGCGGAGGGGGCCTGCGAGGAGGCGGCGGGCGTGGCCACGGGGC
>Ga0310695_10004760_pt1 | contig 24574 bp, 14 predicted proteins | sample RumenRJG_04DNA_FD_203882 | JGI IMG/M metagenome (GOLD analysis project Ga0310695, IMG submission 203882) | Bovine rumen microbial communities from Lethbridge, Alberta, Canada - RJG_04 (v2) (version 2) | ecosystem: Host-associated > Mammals > Digestive system > Stomach > Rumen | place: Canada...
AATTGCAAAACCTCCAAAAACATCTCACGCCAAGTTCGCAAAGTACGCGAAGTTCTGTTTCATGGATGACTTTGCGAACTTAGCGGACTTTGCGTGAAACTAAAAAGCAGGTTTTGCAACTGGCTCTAAAGTTCAAAGTTCAAAGTGTCTAGTTCAACTCCGAACTTCAAACTTTAAACTTCGAACTCTGAACTCTGAACTTCGAACTTACGCCTTGGGCCAGAACTCGTCGGTGAACTTCGAGGGGATGCCTACTTCGTCCTTGTTGAAGCATGCGGCGAGGATCTTCCAGCCGAGGTCGAGGGCGTCGATTAGGTCGATGTTCACGGAAAGGTCCATCATCTTCTCCTCGAACATCGCGCCGTACTTGAGAAGCTTCTGGTCCCAGGCGGACATGCGGAAGCCCATGGACTGCTTTTCCACGGTCTCCTTGTAGGAGGCGTAGAGCTTGATCATGGCGTCCATGATGGTGCGGTGGTCCTTGCGGGTCTTGTTGATGTTCACCTGCTTGCCGTCGACGTCAACGAACTTGTCCACGCCCTTGTTGACCTGCTGCTTGAGTCGGGAGAGGGAGCCGAAGGGCTCGATGCGGCCGTTGCGCAGGTAGAACTGGCCCTCGGTGATGTAGCCGGTGTTGTCGGGCACCGGGTGGGTCACGTCGTCGCCCGGCATCGTGGTGACGGCGAGGATGGTGATGGAGCCTGCGCCGTCGAAGTCCACTGCCTTCTCGTAGCGGGCGGCGAGCTGCGAGTAGAGGTCGCCGGGGTAGCCGCGGTTGGAGGGGATCTGCTCCATGGTGATGGCGATTTCCTTCATCGCGTCGGCGAAGGAGGTCATGTCGGTGAGGAGGCAGAGGACGTCCTTGCCCTGGAGGGCGAACTTCTCGGCGACGGCGAGGGCGACGTCTGGCACGAGCACGCATTCCACGGTGGGGTCGGATGCGGTGTGCACGAACATCACGGTCTTGGCGAGGGCGCCGCTCTTGTCTAGGGTGCTGCGGAACTTGAGGTATTCGTCGTATTTGAGGCCCATGCCGCCGATGATGATCACGTCGGAGTCTGCCTGCAGCGCGATGCGCGCGAGAAGGTCGTTGTAGGGCTCGCCTGCGCGTGCGAAGATGGGGAGCTTCTGCGAGATCACGAGCGAGTTGAAGAGGTCGATCATCGGGATGTTCGTCTTCACCATGCGGTTCGGCATGATGCGCTTGGCGGGGTTCACGGAGGGCTGCCCGATGGGGATCATGTTCTCGGTGATCGCGGGGCCGCCGTCGCGAGGCTCGCCGGAGCCGGTGAACGCGCGGCCAAGCAGCGCCTCGGAGAAGGGCACCTTCATCGTCTCGCCGAGGAACCGCACCGAGGCGTCGGTGTCTACTCCGCGGGCGCCTGCGAATATCTGCAGCGTCACGTTCGGGCCGTCAAGCTTGATGACCTGCGCGAGCGACGTGCCGGCGCGGCTCTCCACTTCGGCAATCTCGTTGTACTTCACGCCCTCGGCGCGAAGCGTTGCGATGGAACCCGAAAGGGCGTCGATACGATGATAGACTTTGCTGTTGAACATTCTATGGCTCCTGTTGTGATTGCATATTATATCATAAATCCGCGTGCCTTTGGTGAAGATTTGAGAGTATGTGTCCTGACGCCATGTGATTTCATTCTCGCTTGTGTTTTGCACCTCGGCGTGCGATATGGTATAATCTTCGCCAGGAAGGATCTTACCAAGGAGGAATGATGAGCATTGCAGAAGATGTCGCCTTTTCAAGGCGTGGTGCTGAAGTCGGCAGAAGAGGTTTTCTCGGCGGCGTGCTTGCAGCAGGCGTGGCGCCCGTGGTGGTGCCGGCGTCGGTGTTGGGCAAGGACGCGCCCTCGAACAAGATCGCGCTGGGCGTGGTTGGCCTGGGGGCGCGCTCTAGCGGCGATGTGCCTGCGTTTCTTGGCAATCCGAAGATACGTCTTGTGGCGATGGCGGACTGCAACCGCCGCCGCCTTATGTCCGGCTGGGCCACTAAGCTCGTGGAGCGTACATACGGCAAGAACCACGGCGTGCGCGCCGTGAGCGACTTCCGCGAAGTATGCACTGCGCCCGACGTGGACGCCGTGGCGGTGATAACCAACCTGCACTGGCATCCCTACATCACGCTTCTCGCCGTCAAGAACGGCAAGCACGTCTTCATGGAGAAGCCGTTCGCGCCTAGCGTGGAGGAAGGCAGGTTGATCGTCGAGGCCGTGAAGAAGAAGGGCGTGGTGTTCCAGGTGGGCTTCCAGCGCCGCTGCGACCTTAACTTCCGCTGGGCGGCAGAGCTCGCGCTCAATGGAGAGCTTGGCGAGATCAAGGAGGTGATCTGCTCCACGGTGGGCAACAGGCACTGGGATCACATGCCCGAGCAGCCTGTTCCGGAGTGGATGGACTGGAACCGATGGTGCGGCCCCTGCGAGGTCACGCCGTTCAACGAGAAGAAGCTCTCCATCTGGCCAATGGAGTTCGTCAGCCAGTATTCTCCGAATGGAATGCTGCAGTGCTGGGGCTGCCACTACTTGGACCTTGCCCAGTTTGGACTTCGGCGTGAGGACAAGATGCCGGTAGAGGTGAACGGGTTCGGCACGTTCCTCTATCCAGGTTCCAGCCTTACTGACACCGTGGTGGCGTGGGATGTTGGTTTGACCTATGACGACGGCTTGCGCATCAAGTTCGTGGACAATGCCACCAACCGCTACGGACTTGAGCACGGCCTAAGGTTCGTTGGCACCAAAGGCTGGGCGCAGGGCGAAGACCGAGGCTTCAAAACCTCAATTCCCGACATCGCCAAGACTGCGCTCAAGCCCGGCAAGATGCCGATCACGCTGCCGCACTACAAGGGTGGTGTGATCGCCGACTTCGTCTCCGCAATTGCCGAGGGCCGTAAGGAGTGCGTGATGACGCAGGTGGAGAAGGGATGGCATTCGGACGTCATCTCGCAGATGGCGATGCACTCGATCATGCGCGGCAGGAAACTCGCGTTCGACATGAAGTCGGTGCGCTATACGAACGACGAAGAGGCGAACAAGCTACTGCGTGTGCGTCCGTATCGGGACGGATGGAATCTGGACGACGTCCGAGTGTAGGTTGATGGATTGGAGCGCGACTTCTGGTAAGGGGAGATTCGAGGTCTCGCTATTTCGATTCCTTCAGCTTCTTGAGCTGCTCGACCTGGGCGGCGACCATGCGGTCTCCCGTAGGCGCCGCAAAGCGCGAGGAGAGCGCCTCGTAGCCGCCGTCCTTGTGCGTCTTCGTCGCAGGGATGTATCCCCACGAGCCGTTTGTGAGGCAGCTTACGATGGTCATGCGGAAGGGCGACTGTGCCTTGATTTCGCGCCCGATGTCCACGAACGGCTCGCACGGAAGCCCGGCGAACGCGAGAGAGTCGCCGATTGCCACGGTTGAGAGCAGAATGTCAAAATGGTCGGGGCCTTTCTGCATGGTGCGGGCGCGCGAACCTGGGCTTGTCAGCGTCATGATCTCCATTTTGCCGAGGGGAATCTGGTCTACCTTGCCGGCGTCGAAAAGCGCCAGCCATTTGATTTCGTCGGCAGTGGGCACGTTGGCCGGCATTCTCGCGGTGATCATGGCGCCGCGCACCTTGCCGTCCGGAATCGTCTCGCAGATGTCCCAAACGCCCATTGCGGCGCCGGCGATGGCCCGTCCCATGTAGAAGTGTATTTCAGGGCGGGGGAGGGCCGCGCGTCCAGGAGACGGGTTGCGGACGTTCTGGTTCACGTCTCCCTGCGCTCCGTTCAGGAAAAGGCACTTCACGCCGCCGCCAATGCCGGCCTCGAACGTTTTGCGCACCACGCCGGGCCAGTCGGCGGAGTATTTAGTGCCGCCAATGGTGTCGGGGTGCGTGCCGAAGTTGATGATTGCGACGTCGGGCTTGCCGGTGCGCTTGAAGCGGACCACTTGAAGCGTCTCGTCGGGCGTGCCGATCGGCTCCAGAATGTTGGGGTTCGTTATTCCGGGATTCGTCCGCACCGAGCCGTCCTTCATGCGGTAGCGGCGAATTGCCGAGACGCCGGTGCATTTTGTCTTTGCCACGGCGATCTTGGCTGGCGCAAGATCGGCCAGCGCCGCGCTTCCTGCTTCCGCAAGCTTCCTGACAAGGCGGTCAGCATATTCTTGAGTAAGGCGCTTCTGCTCCGCCGGGAGATTCGCGCCCACCCAGACCGAGGGACCGGTGTGGGTGTGGGTGGAGTGCACGTAGATCCGCTCGCGCGGAACCCCGGTCGCCTTCGTGATCGCGGGAAACGCCTTTGTGAAGAAGGAGTTGATGAGCTGCAGGTTGTCCACCGAGTAGATGAGCGCGGCGTTCTCTCCGTCCGAGACGGCCACGCATTCCGCGCAGATCGGATCCAGAATGCCATCGGATAGGCGCTGGCTGAAATACCCAGGCATCGAGATTCCAAGCGGAGGAGTGGTGTCCACACGCGCGAATCCGGCACGGAACTCGGCCGATGCGGCAAGAGCCATGCATGCCGCCGCAAATGCAAGAGCAAACTGCTTTTTCATCGTAGTCTCCTTCTAGTGGTTTGCAAAACGTGAAATCAGTATATCAGAAATGGCCAATTGGTCAAGTCCCCTGAAATGAAATGACACTTGACATTGTTTTAACGAGTTTTTGACTTTTGCTTTGCAATTGGCTGGCGATATTGTGGTTTAATATTGTCCGCCATGAAAAGCAGATCTTCAAGCAAAGCACCATATCCCGAATGCGGCCCCATATCAGAGCGCCATGTGCAGGCGCTGTGGTACGACGGCGCGCTGCGTCCCGAATCGCTGCGCACTGTTGAAGGGGCGCCTCTGAAGGTGATCGATCCAGGCACGTGGAACCTCGAGGCGGGTCCGGACTTCCTCGGCGCCGTCGTCGAGGTGGGCGGCACGCGCGTGCGCGGAGACGTGGAGGTGCATCTGCGCGCAATCGACTGGACTGTGCACGGGCATGGAACCGACCCTGCATACGCCAATGTGGTGGTGCACGTCACATGGCACGCCGGTGGGTGCGCGCGCCTGCCGCCTGGGTGCGCGGAGGTTTGCCTGGGGCAGTTCCTGCGCGCGCGCAGCGACTTCTCGCCGGACGAGATAGATCTCGCGGCATACCCGTACGCGTGCCTTGCCGCGTCTCCGCGTCCGTGCGAGGCCGTCTTCGCCCGCAATCCTGATCTTTTCCTCGACGTCCTGAAGGCTGCCGGCTCGCGCCGCATCGAAGGCAAGGCCCGTCGACTGAAGGCTCTCTTCGTGCGGCGCGGCGAGCGCGCGCAGGTTTTCTACTCCGAAGTGATGGCGGCACTCGGCTACAAGCACAACACGGCGGCGTTCCGCGCGCTCGCGCAGGCCTTGCCGTGGAGCGAGCTGCCGGAAGAGCGCGGCGCTGCCGAGACGGCGCTTGCGTGCGCGGCAGGCCTCGGCGTGGCGCGCGAGGCGCGGTGGCGAACGGCCAACGTACGGCCCGCGAACTCGCCCGAAAGGCGCCTCACGGAGGCGGCGGCGCTCTTCGCGGGCTCGTATCCAGGCCTGCTGCGCGAGCTCGACGCATTTGACCTTGCCTCGGAGGAAGGGCAGAGGTGCGCGTGTGCCATGCTGCGATCGCGCGCGGGCATTGGCGCAGGACGAGCAGCGGCGATTCTCGCAAACGTCGTGACGCCGTTCGCGCTTGCGGAAAGCCGCATCCCGCGCGTACCGCAGTGGCTCTGCCCGGAGGACGTCTCATCCCCGGCTCGCCTCACCGCCTTCCGCATGCTTGGGCGCGACCACAATCCCGCTCTCTACTCTGGAAACGGGCTTCTCGTGCAGGGACTCATCCACATCCACCGCGAGTTCTGCCTCGCCGCCCATCCCGACTGCTCAAACTGCGCCCTCGTCTCGCACATCGGGGAATCATCGTGACATAAGTGTGCTCCAAAGGCACTTTTCGCACGCTGGCGCTTCTCAGGTGAATTTGGTACAATATCGCGCAGTGAAATCGCAACTCCATAAAAGTCGCCTCTGCGAGCGCGTCGCGACCGCCAAATTGGTAGGGCGCTATTACCCCAGCTCGCCGCTGGGAGGGGAGGACCGTCCAATTCGCTGGAAGAACGTTTCAACAACCTCCGTGCTGATGGGCTTGACGGCAGTGTTCTCAGTTCCGTGGGAGGTGTCGTGCCCAATGCTGATGAACGGGGCGACATCCCGACAAAGTATGTAATAAGCCTTAAACGCAATGCGAAGGCTTCTGGTGAAACTTTCTTCTCTCTAATGTTGGAGAAAAGGGCATAAAGGAAAAAGACTCGGAGGTTCATTCAAAATGAATACAATAAGAGCATTCATGGGTTTATTCACTTTGGTGTTGGCTGGGGTTGAACTATGTGCCCATACCACAGCTGAATCCAACATGGTCGTGCGTTGTGCGCTTCTGCGTGTAGCCTATGGTGGTTCGTGCCAGCCGCATCTAGAAGTTCCTCCACCTGATTATGAACCTCCAAATACGTGGCATGGTTTTCTGGGCGGAGACACGAATGGGTGGACCCTTGCCGAGAAAAAGGCGGCATTTGACTGGTATCTTGGGACTCTTGGAACAAAGGACTGCCGCGCAGGTGGGATGGTAGAGTGCGATTTGATCGATGCAGCGATAAGCCGTTGTAAAATTTTTAACTACACGAATTCGGTTCCTTATCTTAAGGCTCTGGCATTGAATCCAATGGGGGTTATGCGCGACGAGGCCATAAACGTCGCTATGCGTTTCAGCCCGGTAGATGATGCCACGACACAATTTGCAGAGTCGATAATCACGAATGTGAATGGATATTCTTCGGGTGAACGAGTTGGGTGCTATTTGGAATACACAAAGAAACTAAGGCAGGATCCATGTACGAACAGTGTCCATGCAAGTGCACTCTACATGTTCTACAGAAACAGAAAGGTGAGCGGAGTGGGCGCGGTGTCTTTAGACCGCTTGTTCTCTGAAAAAATTGCAGGCTATTCCCAAAGTTCCAATCGTCTTGATACCGTTATGCATATGTTTACCGCAACCAATATGCATCCTCGCTATTATGAATATTTTGGGAATGTTACAAACCAGCTGCTCTCGTCTGGGCAGCCGCTTGTGCAGCTGAACATCGGAGAGGGCGAGTGAGTTCTGCGCCTGTGGCGCACAAGGCGTAATCCTTCGACGACGAGGGGGGCCTCAACGACTCCAAGACTCCGAAACTCCAAGCAGCGAAAGCAATGAGTGTGAGATTATGGAATTGTGGAAGTAAAATGAGAGGCTGTTAACCCAAATCAGTGGTATGATATTGTGTGCTCACTCAAATCAACCACCAAGAAAGGAAAACAGCCATGAGCAATTATATCACAATCGGAATGGACCTGGGCAACGAAAAGCACGCGGTGTGCGCTTTGGACCAGGCGGGCAAGGTCCTGTGGCGCAGGGACGTCGCCAACACACCGGAGGCGCTGAGGCCGTTCTTCAAGGAGAACGCCGGCGCGACGGTCGCGATGGAGACGGGCCTGTGCTGCCGCTGGATCAGCGCGCTCGCGAAGTCCTGCGGCTGCGAAGTGCTCGTGGGGAACGCCCGCAGGCTCGCCGCGATATGGCAGAGCAAGCAGAAGAACGACGAGAACGACGCGCTGATGCTGGCGAGGCTCGCGCGCGCCGACCGCGAGCTGTTCCACCCCGTCGAGCTGCGCGACGACGAACGCCACGAGATGGTGCAGATCCTCGAGCTGCGCGAAGTCGCCGTCTCGCAGAGGACGCAGGCCGTCAACTCGGTGCGCGGCCTGTGCAAGGCGCTCGGGGTGTTCATCCCGAAGTGCGACGCCTCGTGCTTCCACAAGGTGGCCAAGGACGCCATCCCGGCGGACAGAGCGTGGAAGTTCAAGCCAATGATCAGGCATCTCAAGGAGATTGCCGCGACCGTCAGGCGCTACGACGCCATGCTGGAGAAGTACGCGCAGTCGCACTTCGGCGACGAGGTGGAGCTCGTCAGGACGATGCCCGGCGTCGGGCCTGTCACCTCCTGCGCGTTCGTTGCGGTCGTCGGGAACGCCGGCAGGTTCGGCAGGGCCCGCGACGTCGGCCCGTACGTCGGCCTCACGCCCGCGCAGGACCAGTCGGGCGACAGGGATGCGCCGATGCACGTCACCAAGTCCGGCAACGCGCTTCTGCGGCGTCTTCTGGTGACGTCCGCGAACTACGTCATGCGCAAGTCGTCTCCGGACACCGCGCTCAAGCGGCACGGCACGCGGATATCGGCGCGCGGCGGGAAGATCGCGAAGCGCAAGGCGAAGGTGGCCGTCACAAGGAAGATCGCGGTGGTCCTGCTGGCCATGCTGAAGTCCGGCAGACCGTACGACGACACGGCTGCGGGGGAGGCCTCCGGAGCGTCCGGGGCCGCCGTGTAGGAGGATGCGCGCGATGCGTCCAATGGCTTTGAGGGGCGCGCACGGGCCTACAGGCCCGGCGCGCCGGAAGACGATTGCAGAGCTGGGGCTCCGCCCCAGCCCCCGCCGGGGGAACTGAGTTCCCCCGGCCCCCCGCAACAGAGGAAAGGAGCGAATTTCGGGAACTGGCGCCAGACGGCGCGAAACCCGTTCCGAAGACAGCCTACACCCCGTCCCGGAGACTGCGAGGCATAATTGGGGCCTTCGAGCCCGTTGTGGAAGTGGCAGCCCGAAGACGGATCTCAGCAGGCACCCCGGCACAGCGCCGGAATCAAGTGCGGATAGAAACGAGGTGACAGGGCGTTGGAGGAAGTGGTTTTCGCCCTAGGCGAAAATTCCCTCTTGACTTAGCCTCTCATAGAAATTGTGCAATTATGTCATTATGGCATTATGAAATTGAAGGCAGACAATTCCATAATGTCTCAATGCCACAATGCCATAATTTCAGAATGCCACAATGACCATCCTGTCAAGTCCTGACTTAAAGTTGACACTTTCGTAGGTTGTTGTTTTGTGGTGATTCCTCGGCAGTGGCGGGGAAACGCTGGGCACTGTACTGTGGGGGTGTCGTCGCACCTGGCGGGAGAGCCGGTGAAGCGGACGTCCCCGAAGGGGCGGCGCGAAGCGCCGAGTCCGCGAGCCGGCTCTCCCGCCAGGGAATTCCTTCCCGCGCACCGTCGCGTCACGTTCCCTCTCGCTGCCGAAATCATTTGGTTCACGCCACCTTCCTGGCTGCGGCAAGCGCCGCCGCCTTCTTCTCCGCGTAATCCCTGCGACGCGCCTGCGCGGCCTTCTGGATGGCCACGACGCGGTCACGCACGAAATCGGGCTCACGCCACGCCCGCGCGGGCGTGACATAGCCGAGCGATTCGTGGATGCGGAGGTTGTTGTAGACGTCGATGACGTGCGCCACGGCTTTGAGCGCCACGTCGGCGCTCTCGAATTCGATGTCGAGCCCGTACTCTCCCTTGAGAGTCCCGTTGACGCGCTCCGCCACCGAGTTCTCATAGCAGTGCAGTTCCTCGGTCATGCTCGAAAGCATGCCGAGCGCATCCAGCTTCTCGCGGTACGCACGGCTCGCGTACTGGCATCCCCGGTCTGAATGGTGGATGACGGTCGCGCCCGGGGGTATGACCCCGCAGGCCATCTCAAGAGCCTTCAGACAGCCTTCCGCCGTGAGGTCGTCTGCAAGATGCCAGCCGACGATGTCCTTGCTGAAGTAGTCCGTGACGAGCGAGAGGTAGAGGAACCGATCCGACGTGCGGATGTACGTGATGTCCGCGACGAACACCTGATTGGGGCCGCCGACGATGCGGTTCGCGAGAAGATTGCGAGACACGGGGAGCGAGGCGTCCCAGTGCGTCGTGTGCGGCACGAAGGCCTTGCGGCGCCTGACGAGCATGTCGTGGGTGCGCAGGATCTCGAAGAACCTGTCGCGCCCGACGCTCAGCCCCGCCCGCGCCAGATCGTCCTTCGTGTACTTGAGGAGCTTGCGCGTCCCGCAGCGCGGATGCACGATGCGGGCCCGGACGACGGCGTCGACGATCAACGCCTCGTTCACGGCCTCTCGCCTGCGCTCCGTGCGCTCGCGGTAGTACGCCTGGCGGCTGTAGCCGAGCCGGCTGCAGACCGGGCGCACCTTCAGCCTCGTTCTCGCGTCGCCTTTAACGCCTGTCTCCGTCACACGATGGGCGATTTCGTACCACCGCTCTTTTTTTTTAGGGCGACAGGGTCGAAGTGGTAGATCTCGGACGCCACTTCCAGCGTCGCAATGTCGATCCTGTGATCGAGGATCTCGTCGGCCAGAAGGCGCTTCACGTCCTTGAGTTCCCTTTTGAGCCGCGCGATCTCGGCTATTTGCTCTGGTGTCTTCGATTTCATTGACAGTCCTCCGAAGTGTGTCAGTTCATAGTATACCGCATCCTGCCGCATTCGTCACGCGCTGAAGGTCTTTCCCCTGCCTGAACTCCTCGCGAAAGACGGCGGGAGAGAAGCCGTATTTCCGGCCCGCGGCATCGAGAACGGCAAGGTCCTCGCGGCGCGCCAGGACCTCGTCCAGCAGCTGGTCGCGCAATGTCCGGTTGACCTTGCGGAGCTTGTTGAGCTCGGAGACCTCGCTCAATGCCTTGACCTCGACTGTCCTTTGGCGCAGGTGTGTCATTCCGGCGGCGTCCATCCAGCTAGAGACGGTGATTGGCCTGATTCCATAGGCCTTGGCAGCGGCATACGGCGAGGCCCATTTCCCTTGGCGCATCTCCTCCAACAGTAGTCTCTTGAACTCATCGGAGTATCTCTTTTGGTTAACTCTCCTTGGCATGTGTGTCTACTTTCTGTTTTCGAAAAGTGTCAATCTATCACAGGACGGGACATGCCAATCAGTTGTCAATATCCATTATCCCATTCCGATCCCCAATTGGTCATTGGCCACTGGAATTGGATACTGGCAACAATGGCAACATTCCCAAAGGCGCTTTCCGAAAAACGCGACCTTGCCAGTCGGGTGAAGTTTTGGTAACATATTAAACAAATTCCAAGAGAGGAGATTTTCATGGGAACCCTTAAGACAAAGTTCGGCTTCGTCGCGGCGCTCGTTGCGGTTGCGTTCACGCTGCCCTCATTCGCGGCGCTGCCCGACGGATACCAGCAGCTTGAATACATCCAGGCGAGCGGACAGTGCCGGATCAAGACCGGCCTCACGCCTGCATGGGACGACAAGGTCGAGATGACTTGGCAGCCGACGACCGTGAGCGGCAACCAGAACCTCTGGTGCTCGCGTGCAGACGGCAAGCAGCAGTTCACCGCGTTCATGATAGGCAACACTCTGCGCTACGACCGCAACGGCAAGCAGACCGCCAGCGCGGCGATCTTCGCGGTGGGCACGCGCTACTCGCTTGAGGCCGACTATGGCGCAGGCGTAGTGGTGGTGAAGAACGACATGACTGGCGCACAGCTGGCAAGCGTCTCGGCTGGCGAGACCGGCTCCTACACCGCCGGCTCGGAGCTTGTGATCTTCGCCTCTCACGGCAAGAACATCAGCGACAACGTCACAAACTGGGGCTCCTACCGCCTCTATACGTTCCGGCTGCGCAATTCCAGCGACACGCTCCGCCTCGACCTTGTGCCCGCCAAGCGCCTTTCAGACGATGCGCTCGGCGTCTATGATCTCGTCAACAACGCCTTTCTGACGAATGACCAGTCCGGCTCGTTCATCGCAGGCCCCGCGGCCAAGAGCGTCTACACTTGGACGGGCGGCGCGAGCGGCAACATCTCCGCCGCGGCCAACTGGACGCCCGCGCCCGCAGGCGCGTTCACCGCAGACGACGAGCTCGTGGTCGAAACCGCGGCCAGCATCACCGTTGACGCCGCCACCACCGTGGGCAAGCTCACTTTGAACGCCGCTGCGGCCACTAGCTTCGGAGGCTCCGCCACTCTCACCACCGGAACCATATCCAACAAGGGCGAGGGCGATGTGACGTTCAATTGCCCCGTGCAGTTCGCCGGCACGTACTACGTCGAGAAGACCGGCTCGGTGAAGTTCCCCGGCGGCGCCACTGCGACGTACCCCGACAACGCGATGCACACCGCCGCCAGTACCGCGCTCGCGCGCACGCTGGAGGGCGACTTCACGTTCACCGAAGACTGGATAGTCAGCAACGTGGGCGACTATCCGTGGATTGTTCCCAGCGGTTCCACCGTGCACGGCGAAAACTTCAGCGGACTCCAGACCTCCCACCACCGCATTCTGCGCGTCGACGCTGGCGGCTATGCCTGCTTCACCACGGTCACGAACGGCTGGGACCGCGGCGACATCGACATCGACGGCACCCTTGAAGCTACCGAGGAGATGATCGTGCGCACGCGGCCTACCTCCGCTGCAGACGTGTCGCATTTCGGCCGCAGCGGCAACATCGGCACGGTCAAGGCGAAGCGCATCGCGAAAGCCGAACACGCTGTCGCGCAGTCGCTCATTCCCAACCTGATCGTCGGCTCCGGCGGCATGGGCAGCCTCTGCCAGGACTATCTGTGGCGGTTCGACGTGGACACCACGATCACCGCCTGCGAGGACTTCGAGTTCGTGGGCGTGTTCAACTCCGGCAATCCCGCAGACTGGGGCATTTCAGTGAACACCGGCGTGACGCTGACCATCGACGTGCCGGAGGGTATTACGGTGACGTGCGGCATCGGCGTTACGGGCAACGGCGCGGTCCGCAAGGCCGGTGCCGGCACGCTTGTGATGACAGACACCTTCGGCAATGAGGTCGGCTTCAACAAGAACTTCTCGGGCGGCATGTTCGTGGACGCCGGCACGGTGCGCCTCGTGGGCTCCACGCTTGGCACGGGTTCGGTCACCGCCTCCGCCGGCGCGGTGTTCGAGCTCTTGCTGTCCGGAGGCAGGCTTGTGCACCACTTCGACGTGATCGTGCCGCCCGCGAACGGCGTCGCCAAGATCAAGATCACCGGCGACCCGGTGGCTGGAAGAACGTACGAGATCACCTGCGGCGCGAATCTTCAGGCGGCGGACGTCGCGAAGTTCGCGGTGGAGGGGCGCGACGATCTCACGCTCTCAATCTCGCCTTCTGGCAATCTCGCCTTCACGGCGGAAGGTTCTTCCGCCACGCAGGGAACGACGTTCGTCTACGCGGCGGAGAGCGCGGCAGAGGCAGTGTGGTCCACGGCCGTCGCGGCGTGGACAACCGAGGGCGTCACGGGCAAGACGCCGTTCGCGGCGGGCGGCAACGCCGTCTTCCAGGGCGCGATCGACGCGGCCGCCGCCACGGTGACGGTGGATGAAGACATTACGGTGGGCAATGTGACGATCGACACGGCCTCCGACATCGTCCTTGGCGGCACGAACACGCTTGGCGGACTCGGCAAGGTGACGAAGAGGGGCACGGGCAACCTCACGCTCGACGGCGTCAACTTCGACGCGCAGGAGTTCGAGATCGCCGAGGGCAAGGTGACGCTTGGCATGGACGCCGGCCTCTATTCGCTCGGCACCGACAGCGGCACGGGCGGCGGCAAGGTTACGATTCTCGACGGCGCGCAGTTCAACCTCAACTGCACGAACACGGCAGGCGACAACGCGAACATCCGCCTCGAGACGACGCAGCTCAAGACGTTCGTGATCGCGGGAGCGGGTCCGGACGGACGCGGCGCGATCGTGAACGACTCGCTCGACGGGCGTACGACGCACAATGCGTCGTGGTCGTCGTCATTCCGCCGCATCGAGCTTGCGGACGACGCGACGATTGGCGGCCTCGACCGCTTCGACGTGCGCGGGCGCTCTGGCACCGCCGCCACTGCGGTGGGCGGCATCTTCGGTCCCGGGAAGACGCTCACAATCAAGAACACGGGCTACTTCGGCCTCATCAGCCTGCCGCTCGACGTCGAATCCGTCCTGGTTACGGAAGGCGGCGTGTTCCGTCCGGAATCGGCGACCATCAACGCACCTAGCGGCATCACGCTCGACAACGGCACGCTGCACGGCTATTCGACCACATATCCGGCCACGGTGCCGCTCTTTGTGGCTGCAGGCGGCGGTACGCTCTCCGCCGAGAGCGGCACCACCACGTTCAACGGCCCCGTCAACGTCGCGGAAGGTGCCACGTTTACGGTGAAGGGCGGATCGACCGTCAACTACAACGGGGGGCTTCTCGGCGCCGGACAGGTCAGGATGGAGAACGGAACGCACAACATCTCCGGAGAGACGGCCGTTGGCACTTTCGCCATTGCGGGCGGCAACACGTACCTGGCAAACGGCTTCGACGCCCAGAGCGACATCGATGTGACGCACTCCGCAGGAGGTTTCTTTCTCAAGGAGGGGACGAAGGCGAAGAAAATCAACGTCACGCACACCGGCGGTTCGTTCGGCTTCATGCCCGGAAGCGGAACGGGGCCGCAGTTCGACGAGATCAACATCACGTCCACCGGCGGAGCGATCGACATTCGTCCGCAGGCGACGGGCATGATGGACGTGCAGGGCGTGATCAACGTGAACCAGACAGCCGGCAACACCTACGTGTACGGACCTGGAAACAACGCCGAGTACGGACTGGCGCTCACGATGGTCGGCTCCATCGCGCAGCTGAATCTGGGATACACGATCAACAACGCCGGTGACCTCCGTCTCAAGGAGGGTTCTGACCTGACTGTGAAGAATATGCACCTCAGCACAAATGGTTCTAAAGAAAAGGGTCCCGCGCATGGCCGCATCGTGATCGATCCCGGTGCAAAGGTGAAGGTGACCGGCGAACTCCATGTGGGCCGCTGGAGCCAGAATCCCGCGGTTGTGTCCGTGCACACGGTTGACGTGGGCGGCGAGCTCGACGCTTCGGGGATCGTCATGTTCGCCGGATACGACAGCCCGCGCACCGAGACGTACGTGCGTGAGAACGCCGTCCTGAAGGTGAAGGGCATCACGACGAACGACGACGACACGGAAAGCCCCGATTCCTGGGCTTACGGCAACGGCGTTGGCGCCACGGAAGGACGCCACTGGGTCACACTGGAGGGCGGCAGGTTCGAAATGGGATCAAGCGGCTTCAACGGACATCGCGTGCCGGGCGTCACCAAGGTTGACCTCCAGGACGGCGAGTTCGTGAACGTGAACGGCGCGTGGGGCGGCGCGGTGGGCTACCCCGTGTTCTTCGGCTACGACAAGCTTGGCGGCAGCGTCACCTTTGATCTCGCCAGCTACTATGTGAACTGGAACCAGGGCCTTTCCGGCGCGAGCGACCTCACGATCAAGGGCGCGGCGAACTTCACGAGAAGCCGCACGGACGACGACAAGATGCAGGGCGCGCTGCTGGGCAAGCTCACAGTGGAGAACACTGAGGGCAACGACCTGCGGGCCACCTCCGCATTCGCGGGCGGCATCAAGCTCGCGGACGGCGTCAACGCGCAGGTGGCGAAGTACTCCGACGAGCGTTATCCATACGCCGTCGCGGGATATGTGATCGATCAGGTCACGGAAACGGCGTGGAGCTATCCGTACGCATCGGCAGACTTCTGGACCTTCGCCAACAAGAACTACGGCAGCAATCCCATCCGCCGCTATACGACGATCGCCACGCGCGGCGAGTTCTATGTGCCGGAGGACAAGGCCGGCCAGTGGACGTTCGCGGGCAACTATGACGACTGGATCCGCTTCGACGTGGACGGCGCTCGGGTGTGCAAGAGCGCCAGCAAGTGCGCCACGGCGCGCGGAACGGTTGAGCTCGCCGCCGGCTGGCATAAGTTCACCCTTGCATTCGAGGACTGCACCGGCGGAAGCGGCGCGAACGGAACTGGATGGAAGGACAACAGCAGATCGTTCGGATTCGTCATCGGCGAAAGCTCGTCCGACAATGGCAACGACTACACAACCTTCAAGCCGGGTGCTTCGCTCGGCGGCGACGCCACGCTGCAGATGCGTCCTTGCGTCAACGCCTGCGTGTGGAGCTGGCAGAACGGCAACGACAACTGGGCTACCACAGAGAACTGGAGCCACATCAAGTGCCTCGGGTCCGTCGAGTACATGCACCGCCACGGAAACGACGGAACCGACAGCACCGGGTATTTCAACAACAAGAAAGTCAACAGATTCCAGGGCTGGTTCAAGGTCGAGGAGAACCAGGGCGGCGAGTGGTCGTTCGACATGCACTACGACGACTACAAGATGCTCGTGATCGACGGCGTGACGCTGATCAACGTGGGCAGCTGGGGCGATCCCACGAACGCCAAGGTCACGCTCACGCCCGGCTGGCACCGCTGGGAGGCGCGCGTGGGCGACAATACGGGCGGGTACGGCCCCAACAACGACAAGAACAACTGGTGGACCCTCAGCTACGTGGCGCCTGACAGCCCGACGAAGAAGCAGTGGATCGAGACGAACCTGAAGCTTGCGGCCACCTTGGGCGACATCGCCGTGCTGGAGCCTTCGGGCATCTACAAGGATCTCGAGCTCGGCGCTGGCTCTTCGCTCACGTCGAGCGGCACGATGGCGATGCCGATCTTCGGCACGCTGAAGGGCACGGGCACGCTTGCTGGCTCGTTCGCCTTCGCGGGCGATGGCAACAGCTGGGAAGTGAACGGAAAGTACAACAACCGCGAGCTCGCGTGCGCGAAGTTCGCCGCTCCTTCGCGCGACACGTTCCTCGGCCTGAAGAAGATCAATGCCGCGTTCGACGCGAAGCCCGTATGCTCCGCCTACTTCCTCACGGACGCAGAGGTGCCCAACCTCGTCAACTCCGATCTCGCCAACGTGGAGGTGAGCGTGACAGGCGGCGAGAAGGACTACTCGTCGAAGTTCTCGCTGGGCGTCTTCAGGGGCCGCCTCGCGCTCCTGAACCGCACGCCCGGCGGCATGGTCCTGTACGTGCGCTAGCGCATGGGGCTTGACTTCTCCGGCATGAAAGCGAGAACATCGTTTCGTCTTGCGCTGGCGGTGTTTGCGGCGACGGCGTGCGCGTGCTGCTTTGGCGCGCGCGCGCCGCTCGTGTCGCTTGAGGCGCCGGTGAGCAAATGGTACGACGGCGTGCCGCTAGGCAACGGCGGCGCGGGCGCGCTTCTATGGGGCGGAGGCGAAACGCTGAACGTCACGCTCGACCGCGCCGACTTCTGGCACAATATCCACATGCCATGCTATCTTCGCCCGGAATTTTCATGGGCCACGCTAGTGGACGTCGTGCGCAGGAAGGACGGCGCGCGCCGCTCCGCCGTGTTCGGCGACTACGAACGGGTTAACGCCACCAAGCTCCCCGGCGTGCGCTTCGTGATGACGCTCGCCTCCGGCCAGCGAGTAAAGCGCTTCACTCTAGACGCCTCCACCGCTGCCGCCACCGTCACCGTGGAGACGCCTCTCGGCGAACGGAACATCCTCGCGTGGTTCGACGACGGCGACAAGCTCCTTTCCATGAGGATTCCCGAAGACGTCAAATTCGCCAAGAGGGAGTTTCTGAAAAACAGCTCCTTCGACCGGCTCGGCGGCTATCCCGCAGCAACGGTCTCAATCGGCGCGCGCGAGGCCACATACCGCCGCGCCCGCCGCGCAGGTGCCGACAACCGCTTCGACATCGACTTCGAGGCCGGCGTGCGCTTCCGTGCCGCATCCGCCGCGCCCGCGTCTTCATTCTGGCCGAAGTTCAACTCCGAAAGCTCCATTTCCATCCCCGACGCAGATCTGCAGCGCCTATATGACTTCGTGATCTACCTCTACGGCGCTGGCGCGCGCGCAGGGCATCCTCCGCTCGCGCTGCAGGGAATCTGGACTGCCGACAACGGCGCGCTGCCTCCCTGGCACGGCGACTACCACAACGACCTCAACACCGAGATGACCTACTGGGCGGCAGGCCCCGCCGGGCGCATCGAGGCGCTTGAGGGTTTCGCAGAATTCTTCATCGAGCGCCTTCCTGAGTGCCGAGCCTTCTGCAAGAAGCTCTTCGGCGACAGCGCCGAAGGGGCGGTTATTCCCCCCACGATGGGCTTCGGCGCGCACGTGATCGGCGGCTGGACCGCATACACCGTGCTTCCCGTCCACGGCATCTGGGTGTTCGACACGCTCTGCGACGCCTGGGACTACGATCCCACGCCGGAAAAGGCCGCGAAGTATCTCGCCTTTGGCCGCGAACTCGCCGCCGGAATCGAACACGCCTGGAAGATGGTCGATGGCGTGCGCCGGCTTGACCTCTCTTGCTCTCCGGAGGTCGGCAGCAACGGCAACGCGTGCTTCCTCAATCCAAACTCATCCTACGATCGCGCAATCCTTACAAGCTTCTACATCTACCTCTCGCGCCTCGCCGAGGCGTGCGGCGACAAGGCGGAGGCGGAAAAGTGGAAAGCGTATGTGGGCACGTTCGGCCCGCCGAACGCGGCGGCGGACGGAACGATAGAGCTCTCCGCGGGCAATCTGCTCACGGGCACTCATCGCCATCCCTCGCATCTCCTGCAGGTGTTTCCGCTCACCAATGTCCCACTCGAGAAGGGTATTGACTTCACTCGCTCGGTGGATCAGTGGGAGAAGCTTGGCACCGACTGGTGGGTGGGTTTCTCGTTCCCGTGGGCGGGATGCTTCGAGGCGCGCCTTGGCCGCGGCGACCGCGCGTACCGGTATCTCAAGGACTTTCAGCGCGCGTTTACGTCGCGCTGCGGATTCAACCTGAACGGCGACCAGCTGAAGTGCGGGCTCTCCCGCGCAACGTATGATCCTTTCACCCTCGAGGCGAACTTCGGCTATGCGCGCGGCATCCAGGAGATGCTGCTCGCGTACGATCCGCACGCCAACACTGCCACGCTCTTCCCCGCACTTCCGAAGGAGTGGGACGGCAGGGAGGTGTCGTTCCGCAACCTGCGCGTGCCGGGCGGCCACCGCATCTCCGCAACGCGTTCGGCCGACGGCAAGGTGACGCATTCGCTTGCGCCCTGGCCAGGCGCGAAGAGTCTGCCGAAGGTCAAGGTGACAGAAGGCGCGAAATGAAATTCTTCATACACACATACGGATGTCAGATGAACGTGCGCGACAGCGAGGCCGTGGCGGCCCTGCTGGAGGCGGCCGGGCATGAGCGCGTGGCCGCCGAGCAGGATGCGGAGCTCGTGGTGGTGAATTCGTGCACCGTGCGCGACATGGCGGAGCGCAAGGCCGTGGGCAAGTGCGGCAATCTGATCGCAGCGAAGGAGGGACGCGGCAAGTCGCGCAGCGCGAGAAGCGCAGCCGAAGGGTGCGTGAAGGTTGTGGGCCTGATGGGCTGCGCCGTGAAGAGAATGGGCGTAGACGTCTTCAGGAGCCTCCCCGGGCTTGACTTCGCGGTGGGTCCGCGCCGCTTCGGAATGATTCCTCGCCTCGTCGAGCGCGCGCTTGCAGGAGAGAGGCGGATCCTCGAGCTGCCGGACGACGACGAGGTGCCCGCCGGGCTCGACGCGCATCCCGACGTGCGGCGCGGCGCGAACGGCTTTGCGTGCTTCCAGAGCTACGTCACCGTGCTACTTGGCTGCGACAACCGCTGCAGCTACTGCATCGTCCCAGACGTGCGCGGCCACGAGTATTCGCGTCCCGCGCGAGAGGTGGTAGCCGAAGTGGCGAGCCTCGCCGCGCGCGGCGTGAAGGAGGTGTGCCTGCTCGGCCAGAGCGTGCTGCGCTACGGGCGGCGCAACCCCGCGTGGAGCGAATGCGACGCGCCTTCGCCGGGCGGCTTTACGGAGCCTTTCCCGCGCCTTCTCGAGGCGCTGAACGCGATTCCCGGCCTTGAGCGCATCCGCTTCACAAGCGCACATCCGGGTGGCTGCACGGACGAGCTTGTTCGCGCGTACCGCACGCTCACCAAGGTGTGCCGCCATCTCCATCTGCCCGTGCAGAGCGGCAGCGACCGCGTGCTGAAGGAGATGGGCCGCCACTACACGCGCGCCGAGTATCTAGCGGCGGTTGCGAAACTTCGCGCGTTCGATCCGGAGTTCGCCGTTACGACCGACGTGATAGTGGGCTATCCAGGCGAGACGGAGGAGGATTTCGAGGCCACGCGTTCGCTTATGGAGGAGGCGGGCTTCGACAACGCGTTCGTCTTCAAGTATTCGCCGCGCCCCGGCACGCGCGCGGCGGCGCTCCCCGACGACGTGTCGACCGAGGAGAAGGAACGGCGCGACCAGGTGCTGCTTGCCGACCAGCAGCGCCGCGGCCTTGAACGCAACGCGCGTCTCGTTGGAACGGTGCGCGAAGTGCTGGTGGAGGGTCCCTCGCTGCGCAACGCCGCGCGCTGGAGCGGACGCGACTCGGGCAACCGCATTGTCGCCTTCGAGCCGAAGGGACAGATCGCGCCCGGCACGCTTGTCTCCGTGCGCATCGTCGAGGCCCATCCCCAGATTCTCATCGGCGAAATGCAGGAAAGCGGTTGCGCGCGGCGTTGCGATGCGGTATAATAAAGGCATGAAAACGATTATCCTAACAGCCCTTGCAATCCTTCCAATAGCCATGAATGCGCAGTCAAAGAGCATTGTTCCTCGTCCTCATCCCATTCCTCTGCCGCCGCCGGTGATCCGCATCGAGAACATCCGCGCGGACGAAAAGCCCGTGGACGTCGAGAAGAAGGAGAGCGTTGTAGCGGAGAACGCCTTTTTCAAGCGCGTGAAGACGAGCTTCGTCTTCACAAATCCGAACCCGCGCGTGATGGCGGGCGAGCTTGAGTTTCCGATTCCGGATGGCGCATTCGTATGCGGCTACGCGCTCGAGGTGAACGGCGAGATGATCCCCGGCGTCGTCTGCGACAAGGAGAAGGCGCGCGTTGCGTTCGAGAACGAGATCAAGAAGGGCGTCGATCCGGGCATCGTCGAGCAGGTGAAGGGCAACATCTGGAAGACGCGCATCTTCCCGCTCAACCCCAAGACGCCGCGCAAGGCCGAGGTGGAGTACATCGCGCCGAAGTCCACGGACAACGCGCCCAACGCGATCTACGAACGCGACGGCGACGACGTGTTCGTCGCGACCGTCGGGAAGCTGAAGGTTAAGAGCACAAGGGACGCGATCGCGTCGTTCACGAAGGGCACGATCCTCTGGGACGCCAGCCTGAGCGCGAAGCCCTTCGCCGCCGCGTGGCGCAAGAAGCTCGAGGCTCTGCCCGAGAAGGGCGAGTGGGCGCTTATCATCTTCCGCAACGACATAGAGCGCTATGCAAAGACCTACGGCTTCACGAAGGAGTCGCTGCTGAAGAAGATAGACGAACTCGTGTATGATGGCGGAAATATCGTAAGCGACGTATACGAAGGCGGAACTGATTTCGCCAAGACTTGCGTGGGTGGCGACGATTTCCCCCTGCCCGCTCTTCTCTTCTCTGACGAGGAAGATAAGATGCTTGGACTTGAGGGACCGGATGACCTCGAGTCCATTCCCCGCCTTACGATCGCCTCTCGCGACGACGCGCCCGTTCGCCCCGTGGAGGTCCGCAAGCTCGCGAAACACGAGAAGGTCCCGGAAGACGCCACGGCGAAGGAGTCTCGCCTCCTCGCGACGGTGTGGGCGTCGCGTCGCATGACCGATCTCGCGTCGCAGGCAGATTCCCGCAAGGACGAATTCCTCGCCCTCGGCCGCAAGTACGGCGTGGCGGGGCCAGGACTTTCGCTCATTGTCCTGGAACGCCTCGACCAATGGCTTCAGTACAAGATCGAGCCTCCGGAGTCGCTGAGCATCCACGCTGAATGGGTGAAGCGCCGCGCCGCGGAGGACGATCCGATTGCAGAGAAGAAGGCCAAGGCCGAACACGAGCAGATGCTTCTCCGGTACTGGGAAGAGCGCGTCAAATGGTGGAATGATCCGAAGCCGAAGCGCGAGACGCCCAAGAGCGGCCTATTTGACGGCATCGCCCGCGCGTTCAGCGGCAGGCGCTCCGAAAGAGGAGCGGCTGGTGCCGCAATGGCGAATGCCGCCATGGTTGCAGACACGGAAGAGGCGGTAGAAGATCGTGTTTTCGAGGCACGCGCGATGCCGGCCATGGCTCCGTCCGGAATGCGCTATCTTTCAACAAGTGAACGTGCGGTGAGTGGCGCGAAGGCGTCTGTTCCGCGCGGCGCGGCGGGTTCTGGCACTGCGCCCACGGTTACGCTCAAGGCGTGGGACCCGAAGACGCCGTACATCGACGCTCTCAAGGCCGTTTCCAAGGGTGGTGCCGATGAAGCCTACAAGGTCTATCTAAAGGAACGCGAGAAGTATGCCGATTCGCCCGCATTCTATCTCGACTGCGCGGGCTGGTTCTACAAGGCCGGGATAAAGAACATGGCCGACCGCATCCTCTCCAACCTTGCAGAGTTCAAGCTTGAGGACGCCGCGCTCTGGCGTACGATGGGCTGGCGCGCCCGTGAGGCCGGAAGCTACGACATCGCCGTGCTTGCATTCCGCAAGGTGCTGAAGATGCGCGGCGAGGAGGCGCAGAGCCGCCGCGACCTCGCTCTCGTCCTGATGGAGAGCGGCAAGGCGCATGTCTGCGACGGCGACTGGGAGCGTGTGAAAAAGGCGGACGAGCAGCTGATTGCGATGCGCAATTGCAACGATCCAACCGACACCCTGGAAAGCCGCCTGAAGGCGAGGCTTGAAGTCGCCCGCAGGGAACTCGAGGAGTCGATGAAGCTCTTTGCGGACGCGGCGTTCAAGACGAGCGCGCGCAGAAGCGGACGCCGAGGCAACGACTTCCAGGTGTCCATCATTTCGCTTGAGGAGCTGAATGGACTCATCTCCTGGGTGAACGACGTGAAGTGGCCCGACGGCAAGAAGCCGGCCATTCCCGAGTTCGACGCTGCGTACAGGCGCGACCTTCCCGTTAAGCTCAGGATCGTGATGAGCTGGGATGCCGACGAGACGGACATTGATCTGCACGTTCTCGAGCCGAATGGCGAAGAGGCTTTCTACGGACACCGCCGTACGAGCGAAGGAGGTTTCGTCTCAGAAGACGTCACCACTGGGTATGGTCCTGAGGAGTATCTAAAGAAGGAACTGGAGTCCGGCACGTACAAGGTGCTCTCCAACTACTTCGCCTCCCATCAGACGAAGCTCACCGGCGCGACAACCGTCACCGCCACGGTCTATACCGACTGGGGCACGGCGCAGGAAAAGCGCCAGGTGCTAACGCTTCGCCTCGAAAAGCCCAAGTCCAAGCATCTCATCGGCGAGGTGAAGCTGTAGGCTTATTTTGAATGTTGCCCGTCCGCTGTTGCCCGCTGCAGAGATTCCAGCCCTCTGATTTGTCGAGATGGCTAGCGGGCGAATCCAGCCCGTCAACACCGGGGTGGGCGCGCTGCGGGCGTGATCGCCCCGAAGAGCCGTTTTTTCAGCTTTTTTGCGGAATCTTTGCCCTCTGGCATTTCATTTCGCATAGTGGCGGGGTTTGTGGTATAATTGTCGCCACGGGTAGAATACGAAAGGAAGCATGATGAACAAGTACACGAAAGCCACGTTCCCGAAATTTGCGATTGCCGCCGGCGCCGCGCTGTGCGCTGTTGCCGCTGCCGCGTTCGAGGCCGCCCTGACGGACCCACTCGCCTGGCTCTACCCGGACTCCAAGGTCGCGTCCGCCGAACGGATCGGCGAGATCGACGTGCCGGCCAACGGCGTGATCGACGTCAACCTGCTTCTCAACGGGCTCAAGCCCGGCGAGAAGCTTGTGCTCGAGTCCTCGGAAAAGGGCGGCGAATGGTGCCGGATGGTCGCCGTGCCGGTGTCGCACAACACCGGCAACCGCGGCTTTCTCGAGGGGACGCCGGGCGAGAACAAGTTCGTGGCGCGCCGCGCGCCGTTCGAGGTGTACGACGCGCTCGAGCCCCTGGCGGACGGCGCGGTCGCCGCGCCGAAGGAGACGGAGGCGCTGTACTTCCGCATGGACCGTCCGCCGGCGGGCGCGAAGTCGCTCGACATCCGCTTCCGCGTGAGGCAGGGCGCGGAGACGAAGGAGCTGGCGCTCAAGGTGAACGTGCACGGCGTGTCGCTGCCGCCCGTCGGCAAGGACAGCTTCAAGTACACGAACTGGATGAACTACGATGGCATGGCGAAGTTCCACGGTCTCGAACCGTGGAGCGAGGCGCACTGGGCGATGATCGAGAAGTACGTGCGGCTCGCCGCGCGCGGCCGGCAGAACTGCGCGATCATGTTCGGCGTGTTCCGGAAACTGCCGAACGGCGACGTGGGCGTGGACGCCGAGAAGTTCCGCCGGCTGCTCGACATCTACGACCGCGCGGGGATCTGGTACATCGAAGGCCCGCACCTCGCGCACTTTTCGAACGGCTGGGGATCGCCCACGTTCTACACGGCGCTCACCACCAACGTCACCACCTCCGTGCCTGGCGCGCTGAAGCTTTCGCAGCTCGCACGCCAGCTGCAGGCGAAGATCGACGAATACGGCCTCAAGGACCGCTGGTACCAGCACGTCGCCGACGAGCCCGGCGGAAAAAACGTGGGCGAATACCGCATCACGGCGGGAATCGTGCGCCGCTACATGCCGGGCGTGCGCACCATCGACGCGGTGGAGGAGCCTTCCTTCGCCGGCGCGCTGGACGTGTGGGTGCCGAAGGTGGACGCCTTCGAGCGGCACCGCGCGCTCTACGAGAGCTTCCGCACGAACTTCCACGACCGCGTGTGGTGCTACACCTGCTGCATCCCCGGCGGCAAGTGGATGAACCGCCTCCT
>Ga0310695_10004761_pt1 | contig 24570 bp, 19 predicted proteins | sample RumenRJG_04DNA_FD_203882 | JGI IMG/M metagenome (GOLD analysis project Ga0310695, IMG submission 203882) | Bovine rumen microbial communities from Lethbridge, Alberta, Canada - RJG_04 (v2) (version 2) | ecosystem: Host-associated > Mammals > Digestive system > Stomach > Rumen | place: Canada...
TGCTCTTAACAGACCGTTTTTCCGGCTCAGTCTTGGCGGCATGAGAGACGAGGCGGAAATCAAGGGGCATCGCCGCACCTACGTGGGCGCTCTGCCAGGTCGGATGGTACAGGCGCTGAAGGAAGCCCAGGTGATGAATCCGGTAATTATGCTGGATGAAATCGACAAGCTTTCTCATGACAGCTTCCGGGGCGATCCGGCCAGCACGCTTCTGGAAACTCTGGATCCGGAGCAGAACAGCGGATTTTTGGACAACTACCTGGATTTGAGACTGGATCTTTCGAAATGTCTCTTTATCTGCACGGCAAATTCCATGGACACCATTCCGGCTCCGCTTCTGGACCGTCTTGATGCCATAACGCTTTCCGGATATCTGGCCGAGGAGAAGATGCAGATCGCCAAAAAGCATCTTATTCCGAAGATCTTCAGAAAGGATGGCGTTCCTGAAAAGAAGATAACGATCAAGGATACCGCACTCCGGAAGATTGTGGACGAGTATGCCCGCGAGGCCGGAGTCAGAAGCCTGGAGAAGGCCATTGCGAAGATTTCCAGAAAGGCGGTAACCAGATTCCTGGAGGATGAAAAGCTGGAAACTGTTACGGTAAGTCCCGACGATATCAAGGGCTACCTCGGGGTTGCGCCGTTCACCCGTGAAAAGACCATTTCCGGGGTGGGGGTGGTTACCGGACTGGCCTGGACCTCCATGGGCGGTGCCACTCTGCCAATCGAGGCCGAGCTTGTGGATAACTCTGCCCGGGGCTTCAAGCTTACCGGAAATCTCGGTCAGGTTATGAAGGAATCGGCCGAAATTTCCCTCAGCTATGTGATTTCGCATCTGAAGGAACTGGCTCCTGACACGGATCCGAATTTCTTTGAAAAAGCCCTGGTGCATCTTCATGTGCCGGAGGGTGCCACTCCTAAGGATGGCCCTTCTGCGGGTGTGACCATGGCCAGCGCTTTCCTGAGTCTGGCTCTTAACCGGGCCCCGAATCCGGGTTTTGCCATGACCGGCGAGATTTCCCTTACCGGCACGGTGCTGGCTATCGGCGGCGTGCGGGAAAAGGTTATTGCCGCAAAGCGCATCGGCATTTACCGGCTTATTGTGCCCAAGGCCAATATGGCTGATGTGGAGGAACTGCCGGAGTATGTCCGGGATGGTGTGGAGTTCTTTTATGCGGATGTCTACAAGGATGTGGCAGATATTCTTTTCAGCGATAAGTATGCTGTTCTTCCTGCAAAGAAGAAAGCCGGCGGAAAGACCGTAAAGTCTTCCAAATCCGAAAAGACTCCGGAAAAGACTCAGGAAAAGCCGGCCCGTAAGAGAGCCGCCGCCGGAAAGAATGAGGAACCGGCCCCGGACAAAAAGCAGTCTTCCGGCAAAAAGTCAGCCGGGAAGTCTTCCGGAAAATCCTCCGGACGCAAAACCGGAGGGAACGCCAAATCCGAAGGAGAACAGAAATAGCCTGAAGGTTTTCTGACCGGAAACAGGGGAGGGAGCTCGGGCTCCCTCTCATTTTTGGCAGGATCTGTGTTGCCCATATTCTCAGAAACCGGAATTTTCGATTTTTTTTCTGTGTTTGGGGAAAAGTTGCGTTTTGTGTAAACCCGGACGTAAAGATGCCAAAGAACCAAACAAATTTCCCGAAAGAATTCTGATTTCCTGATTCAGGATTAAGTCTGAGGTTCAAAAAACAAGAGCCTGCCACAGCTGACACAAAAGCCAGACAATTTACTTGGAAGATGCCGGGATGCGACCGGCAGAACAGCTTCATACGGAGAAATTCATGAAACCATTAACAATCGCGGTGTCGGATTACGAAACTGATGTTGTAAGAGCAGTGTTCAAGGGGCTTCAGGAAGCCCGGGTGCCGGTGGAGGACATTATTCCGCTAAGCTCGGAGGCCTCCGAGTATGATACGGTTTCGTTTATGGATCAGGATTTTCCGGTGGTGCCTCTGAAAAGCTTTGATTTCGGAAGTGCCGATGCGGTGCTGGTGTCAGGCACGGGCGATGATGCCGGAAAGGCCCGGGATCTGGCCGTGAAATCAGGGGTTCCGGTGCTGGATTTTATGAATGCTCCGGCCGGAGAAAGGGGGCTGTTCCGGAAGGGCGATATCCCGGGGGCTGATTTCTGGAATTTAAAGGTTACACCGGTATATTATCCTGTGGATTCCGCAGCCATGCTTCTTTCGGGGATTCTGAAGCCGCTGTCCGGGAGGGGACTTCTTGCGGGAGTTTCGGTAACCATGATTGAATCGGCTTCCGGGCTTCAGACAGTCGGCGTAATGGATCTGGGACGCGAGACTGCGGCGGTGCTCAATCTGCGGCCGGTGGTACCTGAAGTGTTTGCCACCCAGATGGCTTTCAATCTTCACCCGGCAATCGGAGAAATTCTCCCTTCCGGCAGTACCTCTCATGAAGCGCTGATTCTTGCGGAACTCCGGGAGCTCGTTCCGGACCTGCCGGAGGTCTTTTCGCTGACATCCATTCTGGCACCGGTATTTCACGGATATATGGCCAGCATTACTCTTAATCTTGCAGAGAATGTGTCCGGGGAGGAGGTGGAAAGAATCATTGCAGTTCCGGGGGCTGTCAGGCTGGTTACGGAGGAAGAGGGGGAGCTTACCCCGATACCCTTTGCCCGGGATGAACCGGAAATTCTGATTTCCCGGCTGAGAATGATTAATCCCCGTACCTGTGCTCTGGTTGCCCTTGCTGACAACGAAACCTGCGGTATGGCCGGCAATGCCGCGGAACTCCTCCGGCTTCTCTCGGAGAGAGGATGACTATGACGGGAGCGGCGCATTTTTAGCTGCGATACGGAGCGTTTTCAGGCTGTCGGCTGATTTCCGTCCCTGCGAGAAATTCCTGCGGATTATCCGTTATGGAACGGCATGATCCGCATTTTTGTTTTCTGAAAAGCAGAACATCATTATAAGGAGAAAGCTGTATGAATTCCGGATTAAGATCCGGCGAATACACTCCGGAAAAGCTTCGTAACGCAATGCCAGAAAGTGTATAGTCCGGAACAGATTCGGACTTCTTGTACTACGTTTTCTGTACGCATGCCGTATTTCCCTTTCCGGCCGCCCCCTGAAAAAGCCGGCCGTTGCAGAGGAGCAGATGACCGAATACGCTTTTGGTTACGGCATTCCCGTTAAGAATGAGTAAGCGGTTCTGAAAAGCTGTCCCGGCTGCGGGCAGATATACCGCGATGTCAGACCGGGAACCGGCCATTATGGGGCGGCAGGGATGGCATCCTGTGGCGGTACAGCTTATTATCATCGATGTGCCGGCCGGGGCGGCCCTGTTATTTTTTCTGTATTTCCGGAATGTCCAGGGGTGTCTGTCACTGGCGGATTTTTCCTGGGAGCGGTCGGAAATATGTCAGAGCACGGCAGTGATTCTCGAGATTATCTCTCCGGCTGCCGAGGCGATTATGTATGCGGCAGCGCTTGTACTTTCAGCAAGATAATCAAACTGACAAAGCATCTTATACACGGTACTGCCGAGTTGACGGTATGCTTTTAAAAAATCACTTCCGGATACGGATTTAAGTGTGATAAATTAACAGGAGACTTCCCCATGTATTTACTGCAGAACTCTTTATCATCAAAGATTTCAGTTCCTGCAAACCATTTTTCCTGCTGGGAGTCATCTCCGGGCTTTTCAGGATCAAGAGCCAGAAAATCATAGAAGGTGGACATGGTGAGTGTTTTACCAAAAACGTCTTGGTCTGGTAATGAGCATGATCTTTGAGGTATTTTCTTCAAAAATTGTTTTTATGAATTTGGTTTTGTCAACATAGTAACTGTTGCTCTCAATTAATTCGTGGAACAATTCCGCTCCAATTTCTATAGACTTCAACATCCTGTTCCCCCGAGTCTGACTATTCACATGTGAAAAAGGCCTTTCACCGGTCCTCTATTCATAAAATAATTGAAGCGCAGAAAGGCTCTATCACCGTTATTATACCCCCTGTTTTATTTCAGCAAATCCAATAACGTATACTGGCCTTTAGATTGATGTTTTTGATGGTACAATTTAATTGCATTCACTAATTTTTCCGGCGTGTTGAAATATGCCTTTACGGTTTCATACTTCTTATCATACTTTAATTTTGGTAAATTCTGTTTACAATAATCGCTAGGACTCATCTTTGACTTTACCTTGCAATACTCATCATACTTATCTTCACTACAAATAATGAGCATCTCTATCTCCGGAGATGTAACAATATTAACTACGTCAATCTTGTCTTTGTAAGGCTTACTGATTTTAAAATTTTCCTTCTCTCTATCCAAAATACGAATGACAGAAATTTGATCATCAAATTTCTTTCTCAAATATCTTGATTCGAATTCTTTTGCATCCCTGCATCTAATAATATCATCATCAATAAGTTCATTTTTTGCAAAAATTAACAAATCGTTCTCTAACAGAATATCCAATATGGCTCTTTCTGCAGCTCCTTCACATATACAAGCCTTAAATTTTGACAGTTTCATCACTTTATTCATTTCCATTACTGAGTCCGGTGCAAAAAGTCGATTTCTGCCTTAGTCCGATACAACGAAGCCTTTAAAATAGCCATCCGTTTTTGGCAAAAATGGTGTTTTTGGACTTTTTGCACTCCACTCATTACTCCTTAATTGGAATAATGGAAGATTCAAATTTTCTCTTCAACTCAATATATGCATTATATGAAGGCGCTGTACCTGTTAGGATTCCGCTTTGATAAACATCACTCTTTTTTAAATCGTTTCTTTTCAAAAGATTACGTAAATTTTCAACAGTTATACCACCATTATTTTTAGTTATAAATATATTATCATTTCTGTCATTTTCATCCAGGAGTTCAGGATAATGTGTTGAGTATACTAAAGTTCCTCCATTTTTATTTAATTTATAACTTTTGAAAAATCTAATGATGGTACAAACGATCTCTTTATTGAAATGATTTTCAAGTTCATCAACCAGAATGTAGCCACCTTTCTGAAGAATATCCAAAGCCAAAGTAAATATAAATATACCTCTAATGGTTCCTGACGATAGATATTTATTCAACTCAATAGGATTAAACAGTACGAATTCATTTTCACCTTTAAACTTTAAATGAATAGAATGTCGTTCATCCTTTTCAAAAATTAAATACTCAACTGAAGGATCGAGATATGCAATTATTTCAAGCGGGATTTTTCCTTTGAATGGTAATACGTTAATGTTTGTAAAATCCAAAAGACTTATAACTTCGGGGGTATCGTTGATTTCTTTGTTTTTTGCAATAATGATACTTATATCTTCGGCCAAAAATTTTTCTTGATTATTTCTTTCAATCAATAGTTCTGCATCACCAAAATCTAGCAGATGGGTACGAGCAGTAATTTTAGTTGCCTTTTTACCCCATAATCTTTCTGATACGATCCTATAAATTGGACCTTCGATACCCATTTTCTTGAATTCAATATTCGTCTCTAATTTACAAATTTCTGCTGTGCTTTCTGAATAATAAAATATATTAAACGTGACATTATCAGACTGTCCCAATATATCTTTTTCACGTATATCATTAATTGGCCTATTTAAAAGTAACTGCAGAGCCAAAAGAATTACCTTTAATGTAGATGTTTTACCAGACGCATTAATTCCTGCAAAAACATTTGTTGTATTAAGAAAAACCGTTGAAAAAAGAGGATATAGATAATCTCTCTGCTCTTCCGATACCCTTTGTTGTGCGAAAAAGCATATATCAATTTTTTCTTTAAAAAGAGGCAAGCCGTCAACTACTATCTTCAACAGTTTCATTAGTTTTCCTTTGTTGTTAAAAACGGGCAACCCGTTTTTAGTTAGGTGTATAACAAAGAATACCACTTCAGGACGCAATTATCAACGCAAATCGTGTTTATAACCAAAAACACCTGTTACTATTCACACTTCATCACGTACCCCCAATAGCCCCGCCCATCCCTAAAATGGGGCGAGTTCCAAAACTGTCAAAAATAGTACTTGAAAAAGGAATCAGTTTATATCGCCTGAATCATCCTGCTGTTTTGCAAGCATCTCTCAGCTTTCTTCAAAGCCTTGTCATACCTTTCTTTTGCAGCATTTTCTGCGGAAATTCTCTTTTTGTCTGCCCGGGATTCAGCCTTTTGTTTCTTTTCGTCAGCTTTCTGTATGAGACGATCGATTCTGGCCTTTTCCTTTGCCGCCATTTTTTCTTCGGGAGAGACCTGCAGATTTTCTTTGCGGGGACTTCTCCTGGTTCTCATGGTCACCGGAACTCTGCTCATCGGGATACCGTCAAGAATTTCGTGGCTCAAATCACTGAGCATAATATGTCCCGGAACAGTATATCCCAGCTTCACAAGCGTCTCCCGAACTTGTGTTTTGGGAGTTTTCAGCTCCAGCATGGTTTTGGATTTCAGATAGCATTCCCAGCTGTCCATGCACACATTCAGGCCTGACATGGTCATTTCGGAAGGTGCTGTCTGTTTCCTGTAGGCACGGTATACTATTGTCTCGATGATATCGTGGAATATCTTTCCTTTGGCCGTAAACTTGTTCCATTTTGCCAGTGGCAGAATTTTCAGATACGCTTTGCTGTCACGGAAAAACATCTCGACATCGAATCTGCTCCGGTATTCAATCAAAGCATCTCTTGGGGACTGATCCTTGTTTCCGGGCAGAACAAAGTAGCCATCCTTTACCTGATACCAGTCCTGAACGGAATCGGTCATTGAATCCCATTCCTCCTGATGCTCTGTTCTCCAGTTTCTGAGCAGGCTTTCCGCATGCGTTTTATCAATGTATACAAAGGCATATTCGGGATACCCGAACAGATTGACCTCCACCAGCTGGCCGAAGAATGTGTGATGTTCATAGTCGAAGCTGTACCGGCCACTGTAAATATTTGGATTGCACTGGATATACAGGCTGTCATGAGGATAACCGTTAACAGCAGGCATTCTGACAAGCATGGTATGCTCACGGGAGATATTCTGCTCATCAGTGTAGGTGCTGTTATTCCTGTTGAACATCTCAAACAGCTCTTTTCTGGCATAACCGGCATCCATGTCATATCTGTCAATTCTGATGTCCAAAGTAGACCTGACATCATCGGTGATTGATTCGATGGTGCTTTTGTCCAGAATATTGGCCGGGATGATTTCAAACCAGAGAGGAATATTTGTCTGAATATCCATAACCATAACCATAACCAGCCGCGACTGAATTCTGGCCCCGTCAGTACCATGACTGCTCAGTGCATTGAACGGATTATCCCTGGCCTCTCCGGGGAGAGGAGTGGAATCCACGTAGCAGCCTCTGCCAAAATCAGGATTGGTCTTCCTCATTTCGGTAATCAGCGATTTGAAGAAGCGCTCCTTGTTTTTGTCATCGGACAATTCCCGATAATAGGTGGAATCGCAGTCAAGAAAACTGTAGCTGATATCTGTAAGAATATATGAAAGCACATCCTGCTTCAGAAATTCCCTGCATTTGATGGAAGCCCCATTGCGAATCATGCGCAGTATGAGCCAGCACTTTCTGGTACAAGCCTTTGTTCTGGCCAAAGGCATTCCGAAGAACGTTCAGATACGGTGTCTTCGCCAGTTCCGAAAAAAAGAGATAGGTATTGCCGAAACTGGTATGTATACGCAGATTCTCATTCTGAAATGCAGTTCCCTTCAGTCTTTCATCAGACGGAGTTCAGTGAAGGAGTCCTGACTCAGATCAAAGTAAACCAGACCTCTGGAAGGAGAGTTAAAAATCCCCTTCATGTTGTCATTCTCATCGATCCACAGCACCTTGCCCAGGCGTTCAACCACCTCCTGCTTCGTATGATTGCCGAAGTGGTTCCCGTCCTTGTTTTTCCTGTAGGTGTTATTCACCAGTGCGGCACTTCCGGAAACAATTACGTTGTCCTTGTCCCGGACGATGTTACGGTATCTGATTCTCATGGCACTACCTTACTTACTCCTGCTGTTGTATGCCTAATGGATATACATTATCTAGTATAGAATTCATATTTGTAAAGAAAAAAATTATAAAAACTTGGGGAGAGTCTTGATTTTTAGGGAGTGATAGAAGTACTATCAAGAATAGTGGACTAGCACTTGGTGGTGTGTGTCCATTTTTGAATCGATCTTAGGGTAATTTCCTCCCCGAACCGGCTTACTGCTGAATAATTCCGGTAAATCCCATAAAGGCCATGGACAGAAGACCGGCGGTAATCAGGGCGATGGCACTGCCGCGGAAGGGGGCCGGGGTGTTGGCATTGTTTATTCTTTCCCGCATGGCCGCAAAGATCGTCAGAACCAGGGTAAAGCCGGCTCCGGCACCGAGACTGTATACCAGCACCTCCAGGAGACTGTGCCCCAGATTTACGTTAAGGAGAGCCAGTCCCAGCACAATGCAGTTGGTGGTGATCAGGGGCAGGTAGATTCCCAGAAGCCGGAACAGCTCCGGGCTGATATGCTTTACCATAAGCTCGGTAAACTGCACCACGGCGGCAATCATCACGATATCGGTAATGATGCGGAGCTCGGTTACCTCCAGCGGCACCAGCACCAGTTTTTCTATAACAAAGCAGGCCAGGGAGGTCATTACCAGCACAAAGGTGGTGGCAATGCCCATTCCGGTGGCGGAGGACAGCTGCTTGGACACGCCGATAAAAGGACAGATTCCCAGAAAGCGCACCAGGACAAAGTTGTTGACTATGGCGGCACTCAGGAACAGAAGCACATAGGACATGAAATTTTCCTCAAATTTGAGCAGGGGCATTATATCTCAAACTGGAGTGAAATCCCAATGACCGGAGTGCCGGTCCGGTTTTTCAGGGATACGTTCCGGGCCGTTCTCCCTGCGCTTTTGAAGCGGTTCGGGAATTTTTGTCAGTTTTCCGGGAAACGGGAATTAAGGAACAGGATGCGCGGAAAGGCATTTTCCGTGCCGAATTCCCGATCCGTATCCTGAAAATACCGGATTCCGGTGAAGCGGCCCAGGGCCGGAGAGGCCTTCTGCAGGATATTGAGAATCGGACAGTTCAGAATTCCCTGAAGCACGGTGCTGATGATGCCGCTGTGGGTAACCGCGAGAATGTGCCGGCTTTCCCTGAGGGCATGCTCGGCTTTCAGAACCTCTTCGAGAAAGCTTTGGACTCTTTTTTTCAGATCACCGGCGTTTTCGCCGCCGGGAAAGGCGACGTTTTCCCCCCGGTTAAGAGCGGCCAGAATTTCCTTTTCCTCTTCCGAGAACTCTGAAAAGGGCTTTCCGTCAATGGATCCGAAACGGAGCTCTCTCAGATCCGGCGCTATGGTGATGTTTTCGGAAAGTCCGGTAGCCGCCAGGGTTTCCCGGCAGCGCTTCATGGGGGATACAAAAATCTTTGCGAAGGAATCGGCAGGGATCTTCGGAGTGTTTTCCAGAGCTTCTCTGACACAGCCGATATCCGTGCCAGAGCCGTAGAAGGCCCGGGGGCCGTCAATCGGACAGTGGCGCAAAAAAATAATGTCCGTTTCGATATAGTTCACAGGCGCCTCCGCATCAGATCAGCATTTTCATTATAGCAGACAGGAGCGGAAGTCCGGACTTTAAAAAGGCAGCGGAGATCGTAAATCCGGAAAGAAGCGCCAGCACCTGCATGGCTCCAAGACAGTCTCCGGTGAAGCCTCCGATATGTCTCAGCAGGAATTTCCGGAACCAGACGGTCATCAGGATTCCTGCAGCAGTCAGAGTACCCATGAGAACGGGATCCAGAAGCAGCCATCCCGGAAGCATGGCTGTTATTATCAGCACCGCGAAATCGCTTTTGCGCATCCCGGTGGCCAGCGGTTTTGATTTGGACATCTGATCGATCCGGGACTGGTAGGGCATAATGAAGATAAGAGCCCCGGAAATCCCCCGGGACAGGGCGTGAAGCGCCACCAGAAGTGCGGCGGCGGTCAGCCAGGAATCATTCATGACATATGACAGAAGGGCCCATTCCAGGGTGAGTTCAATAAAAAGTCCGGCCCCTCCGAAGGTGCCCAGCCGGGAATCCTTCATGATGGTGATTTTGTTTTCCGGGGTAAAGCCGCCCCCGAAGCCGTCGCACATGTCCGCAAAACCGTCCTCGTGAAAGGAGCCGGTGAGAAGCAGGGATTCCGCCACCAGAATAATGGCGGCAATGTTTTCCGGGAGAAAGAACCAGAGCGGGTACAGAAACGCCGCCAGAATCAATCCGATGACGGTTCCGGCCGCGGCATAATAGCGGGAGGCATGGTTCATAAGCTCGGAGGAGAAGTCGAGCTCGACGGGAACCGGGATCCTGGTGAAAAAAGCCAGGGCCAGCCAGAAGAGATTGAGGTTTTCCTTAATTGCGGAAGATAATCCTGCCATTTGCGCTGTCCCATTCTGCCATTCTGCTGAAAAATGCCGCGGCTGCCCTGATAAGAGAATACGAAAGGGCGGCTCCGGTGCCTTCTCCAAGTCTTAATCCCAGCCGGAGCAGCGGGGTTGCCTCCAGATGTTCCAGCATAATTCGGTGCCCGGGTTCGCCGCTTTCGGTGGCGAATATCATCCGCCCCCTGACCTCAGGAGCGATTTTTACGGCCAGAAGGGCTGCGGCGGTGACGATAAAGCCATCGATAACAAGCACCATTCCCTTCCCGCAGGCATGTATCATGGTGTACGTCATTTCCGCAATTTCGTAGCCTCCCACAGCCCCGAGAATTTCCTGGGGAGAGGGATTCTTCGGAAGTCTGGAAAGCCCTTTCCGGATCAGTGAGATTTTAAGGGCGAGGGCGGCGTCATCAATGCCGGTGCCGCGGCCGGTGCAGTCTTCCGGTGGCAGCCCGGTGAGGGCAGCCATGATGGCGCTGGCCGAGGTGGTGTTTCCGATGCCCATTTCTCCGAACAGGAGGACGTTGCAGTGCCGGGAGACCGCTTCTTCCGCAATCTCTTTTCCGTATGCCGCGGCTTTTTCAAGTTCATCGTCCGTCATGGCGTTTTCAGTGCCGAGATCCCGGGTTCCGGGGCCCAGGGAACAGTTTCTGACTGTGATGTCTCCTCTGACAATATCCTCAGGATTTCTGATTCCCGAGTTAATGATTTCAAAGGGAATGCCTGATTCATTCAGGAAGGCATTGATTGCCGCGCCGCCTTTTATGAAGGTGTTGATCATTTTTACGGTGAAGTCCCCGGAGACAATGCTTACCGGATGCGCTGCAGCTACCCCGTGGTCTCCGGCAAATATCAGGTGAAGCGGTGCCAGTCGGAGAGTATCGCCGGGTTCTGTCCCGATAATCAGGGCAATCTCAAGAGCCAGATCCTCCAGAAGGCCCAGGGATCCCAGAGGCTTGACCTTCCGGTCTATGGCGTCCTTAAGTTTTCGAATCTGTTCCTCCGGAAAGTATTCCTGAAGTTTCCGATATGAGTTCATGACGACATTTCTCCCGTCTCCCGATTTCATTGTTATTCCGGTACGGCACTGCCGGTCTGAGCCCGGGCCTTGTTCCGTATGGTCCCTAATCTGTCCGGTCTCTGTTTCTGCCCCTGTATTGTAGCGGATTTTTTCCGGTATTCTGAAATCGTCTGAGACATCGTGACAAATCCGGTTTCGGAAACGGAGAAACAGAAATTCAGAAATGAGCCACGGGACGGGGCCCTAAGGTATTCACCAATCGCGTCATCACGTCAATAATGGTACAATCACGGAATCCGGAAACCTCATTCTCCGGTTAAGCGAAAAATTCAGAGACGACAGATAAGGATTGAAGCATGGCTCATTTTGACTATGAAACCCAGGGAACCTGTGCCAGAGTTATTTCATTTGATATGGATTCCAATCATGTTGTAACCAACGTCAGATTTGCCGGTGGCTGCGACGGCAATCTTAAGATGATCTCCAAATTTGTGGAAGGAATGAAGGCCGAGGATATCGTTGCCAAATGTTCCGGCAATCTCTGCCGCAACAAGGGAACCTCCTGCGCGGATCAGCTGGCCCGGGGTATCAGTCAGGCGCTTCGGGGCTGAGCCAGTCCGGAGTCTTCCGAGGAGGCTCTTTCGTCATGCTCTGACGGGTTCCGGGAATTTTTGCAAAGACACGTTTTTGCAGGATTCCGGAATTCGTTATATCTGATCCGACATTCGAGGTGTCAGACGGACTGGTCTCACTTCCCAGCGGCTTTCTCCCATACCCCCGATTTTCTGGCAGGCGGTTTATTTTTCGGCATACCCAAAACACGGCGGAAAATTACCACCCCGAAAAAAACGGGTTCTGACCATGAGTAAACCCGTTCCGCAGCAAATATTCCACAGGCCGGAGCCACCTCTGGCCTTCATATGTCTTTAGGCACTGCTATTCTGAATTCCCCAGCACTTCTACCATCTTCGAAGTCACGTCATTAAGCTTCTTTACCAACTGCAGAAGTTCCCTGTTTCTGGCTTCGGCCTTATCCATCTCTGACTTTTTCTCATACAGGATGCAGAGTGAGGCCAAAGACTGGCTGAACAATCTTGAGGTTATGGCAGAACACAGGAATCCGTTTTTCTTCCTTGCCAGGCCGTTAATCGAAAGGATGGTTATTGTCCTGAGTGTTACAGGTCAGGTATCAGGGCAGGGCATCGAAGAGTTCTTTGATCTCTGTTTTGGCTACAGTATTTCTTCCAGCACAATTGACAATATCCGGAAAGAGTACAATGAACTTGCCGCAGAATTTCTTGCAGGTGTTGATTTGTCAAAGATCAGGGTAGGTGCCTGTGATGAAATATATTCCAACAATACACCCTGCTTCACAGGGATAAACCTAAAAATGGCTGGTAATAACGAGTGAGGCTCAGCTCCGTTCCGCCGCAGTATGTGCCGAAACTTTTAGTCATACAAATTCGTCGAGCTAAGGTTTTTACATAACTGATGTCTGGCAGTAAAAAGTATTCCTGCTCTCAAAAGATCCGCCCTGAAGCCTTGAATGTCCTGGGAATCGGCAGGATTTCCGTTTTCGAAGCGAACAAAAAAGGAGCCGTAAAGCTCCTTTCATGGAAAGGTTTCCGATCCGGAACCGAGTAAGGTTATCAGACCCAGGTATATTGTCCTGCGGTCAGCCGGTGTCCTTTCCTGTGCTCAGCCTGCAGCCGCTTTTATTTATAGCTTTCAAAAAGCTTTCTGAATGCCGGCATGGAACGGGTTATCATGTCCCCGGAGACGCAGTAGGCAATCCGGACATATCCCGGACATCCGAAATCGTCGCTGGGCACCAGGAGAAGGTCGTACTTCTTGGCTCTTTCGCAGAAGCTTGCGGCATCATCCTCCAGGGCCTTTACAAACAGGTAGAACGCTCCGTCCGGATGCACGCAGGTGTAGCCGATTTCCGTAAGTCCGCCGAAGAGGAGATCCCGGTTTCTGGCATAGACGCTGAGATCCGAGGTCAGGGGAGCGCATCTGGTGATGACATGCTGCCAGAGAGTCGGAGCGCAGATAAAGCCCAGGGATCTTCCGGCACCGCAGATTGCGGCGTACATCTTCTGCCAGTCCGGCATGGTATCCGGTACCAGCACGTAGCCGATGCGTTCGCCCGGCAGGGAAAGCCCCTTGCTGTAGGAGTAGCAGACCAGGGTGTTCGGATAGAAGCAGGCGGTGAAGGGCGTCTTTTTCCCGTCATAGGCAATTTCGCGGTAGGGTTCGTCGGAAATCAGGTACACGGGATGACCGAATTCCCGGCTCTTTTTTTCAAGGATTTCGGCCAGCTTTCTGAGTTCCTCTTCCGGATAGATGACACCGGAAGGATTGTTGGGGGAGTTCAGAATAACGGCGGCGGTGTCGGCATCAAGACATTTGTCCAGAGCCTCGAAGTTGATGCCGAAGGAGGGCAGTGCCGGCGGTACCACGCGGCATTCGGCTCCGCGGGATTCGATGAACACCCGGTATTCCGTGAAATAGGGAGCCAGCACCAGAACGTTCTGGCTGTGGCTGTCAATCACTGCCCGGAGACAGATGGTAAGAGAAGCGGCAGCTCCGCAGGTGAGATACAGGTTGTTCCCGGTATAGGAGGTGCCATAACGGCTGTTGAGATCGTCGGCAATGGCCTTGCGGGATTCCGGATCGCCCTGGGCCGAGGTATAGCCGTGGAGTCTCGTGGAGGGTTTGACGTTTTCCAGAAGGGAAACGGCGGTCTCTCTCACCGCATCCGGGGCTTCCACGCTGGGATTCCCGATGCTGAAGTCATAGACGTTGTCGGCGCCCACCTCGGCAATTCTCTTCTTGCCGTATTCAAAGAGCTCCCGGATGACGCTTCTTCTGGAGCCGAGTTCGTACATTTTCTGATTAATCATGCTGTTTGAATTTCTCCGATTGATGAAAGACTTCTCTAGTATACACCTCTGCAAAATTACGGACGGAAAATCCCCGAAACTTTTCCGTCCTCCGAAAGGAGCTTTCCGTTTTTTCGGGGGCCGGTGTTTCGCAGATCCCGCGATTCATTTAAAATAGCCGGAAATTCAGGTTTCTCAAAAGGGCATTTTAGAGGTTTTTTATGGGCGCTGTTCGTGTCGGCTTTATCTCCCTGGGCTGCTGCAAGAATCTGGTGGACTCCCAGAATATCATCACGCTTCTCATGCAGGAGGGGTATCGGGTAAGCTCCACCTATGAGAGAGCGGACGTGGTGATTGTCAACACCTGCGGATTTATCGAGGATTCGGTCCGGGAATCCCTGGAGGTTATCGGAGAGGCCCTGGACCACTGTCCGAACGTTATCGTGACCGGATGTCTCGGTCCCAGCAGGGAGCTGATCCTCAGCACCTGGCCTCGGGTAAAGGCCATTACCGGACCGCACAGCGCTCCCGCGGTGCTGGAGGAGATGCGCCGGCTTTTTGCCCTTCCGGAGGGAATTCCGGGAGGGCGGGTGCCGCCCGGAGGAATTCTGCTGACTCCCCCGCATTATGCTTATCTTAAAATTTCCGAAGGGTGTTCAAATAAATGCACATTCTGTATTATTCCGAAGCTCCGGGGCCCTTTGGAATCCTTCCCGGGGGAGGAGCTGGTGCTCCGGGCCCGGAACTATGTGTCCCGCGGCGTGAAGGAGCTTATGGTGGTGGCCCAGGATACTTCGGCCTACGGCATTGACCGGGGATATCCGGGATTTCTGGGACACGAAAGAGGGGATCTCTATGCTCTTCTGGAGGAGCTTTCAAAGCTGGAGGTCTGGCTCCGGGTGCACTATGCCTACCCTTATCCCCATGTAACCAGGCTTATCGAGATGATGGCGGCCGGAAAGGTTCTTCCCTATATGGACGTGCCGTTTCAGCATGCCTCGAAGCACATGATGCAGCTTATGAAGCGTCCCGGTGATGCCGACAGAATTCTGGATACCGTTTCCGGCTGGCGAAAAATCTGTCCGGACATTACCATAAGATCCTCGTTCATTGTGGGCTTCCCGGGAGAGACCGAGGATGATTTCCGGGAGCTTCTGGACTTTATCAGGGAGATCCGGCTGGATCGGGTGGGCTGTTTTACCTTCAGTCCCATGGCCGGAGCTCCGGCCAGCGCCATGCCGGATCAGATTCCCGAAGAGGTGAAGCGGGAACGCTATAACCGGTTCATGGAGGTGCAAAAGCAGATTTCGGCCGAAAAGATGCAGGCAAAGCTTGGTACGGTACAGGAGGTGCTGGTGGACACGGTTGACGAAAAAGGCATCATTTCCCGTACCAGGGCGGACGCTCCCGATATTGACGGAGTCATGTATCTGCATGCTCCGGAGGGCTTCAGGGTTCGTCCGGGGGATCTGCTCCGCGCCCGGGTTACCGACAGCGACGAATACGATCTGGAAGGGGATATTATTGTTCCGTGATTTCTGTTATCTCCTTCACGGGATGCCGCAGGATTGCGAATTTTGAAGTGGTATAATCAGAGTCGGCTTTGCAGTCATTTGTCTGTAACCTCCGGGGACGATAATGCGTTAACCTTTCAGGGGAGCTGTTTTTCTGTTGAAGGTCTTCCGGGCGAAAATTGTCAATATGTGAATAGATTTCACATACAGAAGTTGCAGATCCGTGTAATATTGTTCCGGTCAGTGTAAAAGATCCTCAGGAGCGGAAGTGTCGTTACATGTTAGAAGGGTAATGGAGCAGTGCTACGCTGCCAATATCCAGAACCACAAGTCCCAGGTAATCATGGTTTCCTTTGCCGATCAGGCCGAGGTGCGCCGGGATTTTGATATTTTCTGTCAGCAGAAGGGCATTGATCACCCGGTAAGGCTGCAGCTGACTCCTGACGATATCTATTCTCCGCTTTCTCCGGTTCTTTACGTTATTAACGAGCTTCTGAGACGGCACTCCATTCCGCTGGAGCAGGTGGCCGAAATGCTGAAGCTGGAGCAGTACGAGAAAGGTCTTCTGCTCTGCATGCTCAAGAATACCAGCACCATTCAGGATTTTATGATGCCCTCCGATGTGGAATATGTGAAGTTCCGCATGACCAGGCATATCCGCACCATTATCAGACATCTGCTGAGCATAACCGACGGCCGGGATCCCCTGATGATTTCGGTAACCAATCTTCAGTATGCCGGCTCGTCATCGCTTCGTTTTCTTCTGACCCTTATCAATCCCGAGCAGCGGGAATATCAGTTTTCCATGAGAAGCTCGGCGGCTCTGAAGAGGCTGACCGCCACGGAGGATGAAAGAGCCGAAAACGAGCTTCTGGACTCTCCGAACTGCATTGTGGTGCTGGGAGTGAACCCGAACTTCAACGACGGCAGAAGATCCCAGGAATGGCTGGACTGGGAGGACCGCTTTGAAAGGGTGATCCAGATGGTGCGTCCGGAGGATTCCGAGACCGGGCTGGAAATCGATGAAAACCGTCTTGTCTGGCCGGCTCAGAGCTATCAGGCCCGCCGGATCTCCTCCATTCAGGAGGCCATAAACCGCTGCGGCATTCTCCTTAATTATTTTTGCAGTGACGAGGTGGCGGATCTGGCCCAGAAGACCCTGCAGTATATCCGGCTTCTCAATCGGGAGGACGAATTTAACGATTTCGAGGAAAAGCTTTATCATTACCTCGGCAGGGCTCATCTTTACAACCACAATTATGAGGATGCGCTGCTGTCCTTCGACATGATGTACGAAAAGGCGCAGTACACCAATAATAACGACAATGCCTGCCGGGCCTATATCGAGCTGGCCTATACCCATATTTTCAGATCCGATTTCGAATCGGTTCTGCATTTTGCCGAGATGGCGGCCCATCTGGGCGAGGTGAGCATGAACCTCCGGCTGGTGACCATCGCCAATTTCTGTCTTTTTGTGGCCTATGACCGGGCCAGCATCAAATACGGCTACCACAATATCGTTTCCCTGCTTTCCAATCTGGAGAGGCACAGTCTGTACAAGGAACAGACCTATGTGCTCCGGAATATCTTTGCCCAGGTATCGCTGGATTCGAATGTGACTCTCAAAATGTCCCTGGACTACTGCAATCAGGCAGTTAACATTGCCCAGCGCCTGGGGATCCGGCATGAGTCCGCCGCTGCCAATCACTGCCGGGGCATTGTGCTTTTCCAGATGGACAGAATTCAGGAGGCTCTTCACGCCTATCGCCTCAGCGAAGCCCTCTACAGCATGATTGACGTGCCTATAGAGCTTACCCATGTGTACAATTCCATCGGCTTTCTGCTTCAGGGCACCGAGGATTATCCCAATGCCCATGAGTACTACCTGCAGTCTCTGAGAAACTCCATCAAGCTTAATGACTATTCCGAGATTTCCGTTACTCTCTATAACCTGGCCAAGCTTTATCAGCTGAGCGGCATGCCGAAGGAGTCGCTCCGGACCCTGGACATTCTTCAGGACGTCATGTCTATCCGCGGCACCTACAAGCTACCGCTCCACAACATCCACCACATCATTTTGCAGAAGGCCCTGGTTTACATAGATCTGGATGAGCCCAGCTTTGCGGATCAGATGCTGAAGAGGAGTCGCGGCCTGATGACCACCTTCCCTACCAAGGGCAGCGAACAGGTGGTTCTGACTCTTCTTGAAGCCACGGTCTCCGCCATGAACAAAAACCGGGAGAAGGCTCTTATCAGCTTCCAGCAGGCCCGGGCGCGTCAGAATGATCAGAGTCTGACTCAGGAGGAGAATGTCATGTTCTACCTCCTCGGCATGAGAATTCTCGGTGCCTACGGGACTTTCGAGGAACGCTACCGGTATTTCTGTGAGGGCATCGATTATGTCAGAGAGCATCAGCTGTTCAACAGCATGAAGCTGCTTAAAAATGCCTGGAACAAGGGAAATTACAACATTTACAAGGGGTACAGCACCATTGTTACCCCGATGAACGAGCTTAATCAGATAATCCCGCTGGTAAAGCAGGAGCGCAAGGTGAATATTCTGTGGCAGCAGGTTCACGAAATGCGGCTGGTCACCATGCTGCACAAGTTCAGCATGAGTGTTAAGACGTATGACAAGCTGGCTCAGGAAACGCTCCGGCTTCTGGCTTCCCATTTCAGCATCAACGGCGGCATGATTTACTTTGTGGACAGCGAGAAGGGTACTTCGGAGCTCATCTATGAATTCAATACCTCCAAGGACTATCAGGGCTTTACTTTCAAGAAGATCCACAAGTTCATTAATTCCCATCTTGACGAGCAGGATGTTCTGAACCTGGAGGACGAGGATATCGCCGGCACGCTGGTACACCGGCTTACCGTATATCCGCTGGTGGATCAGGACCGGGTGTTCGGCATGATGCTCCTGTTCAAATTTCAGAGAAAGACCGATGGCGAAAATGAGAAGGTTGATTCCATCGGCTTTATTGCCCAGCAGCTCGGCAGTCAGCTCATTCTGATGATACAGCGTGCTCAGCTGATCCGGGTCAGCACCACCGACATGCTCACCGGCCTCTATAACCGTATGGAATTCCATAATCAGATATCCACAGTTATCAGGAGACTGTCTCCCTCCAGCGACATTGCCCTGGGCTTTATCGATCTCGATAACTTCAAGTACTATAACGACAATCTGGGTCATGATGTGGGCGACAAGCTTCTGGTATGGTTTGCGAAGCTTCTTAACGAAATCAAGGTTCCCGGAGACATTGCCTGCCGCTGGGGCGGCGATGAGTTCCTGCTTCTGATGCGGGACTGCTCGGCGGATGAGGCTTCCGAAAGAATGCAGAAGGTGCTGGATACTCTGAAGGCGCAGAACGGTTACAAAAAGGAAATCGAGGAATTTCTGGGCAAGCCTGTGGATAACCTGCCGGAGCGTTACTACCTCTCCTGCTCCATCGGCGTAATGGACTCCAGTTCGCTTCCGAGACCGTTTACCGAATCGGATCTTCTTACCCATGCCGACGAGGCACTTTATGAGGTCAAGCGTACCGGCAAGGGACGGGTGCTTAATTTCGAAAAGATGACCCACGAAGCCGATAACATGATAGTGGAATCAAACCGCTGATCCGCCCCGCTTCTTCCGGCGCGGATTTCCGGCATCTATGCGGAAAACCGTTGCCTGTCATTTCAGAAGAAGTCATCCCGATACAGCAGAAGGAGGGAGCTATGTTTTTCCAAAACCTGAAATATGCGTTTCTGGCCGGGTTCCTGGGCTTTTCAGGAATTTCTCAGGCTGTCGATTGCGGAACTCCTGAAGCCTGTTACCGGAAAGGCCTTTCCCTGTGTGTTTCTCCCGATGAAGACAGCGGAGAGATTACCGACATTTATAACGACGAGCTTTTTTCCGGGGCCGAGAAGTATTTTACCGAGGCCTGCAGGCAGAAATATCCCGAGGCCTGCATTGCGGTGGGGGATCATTACGGCGAGCAGCCCGGAAACGGCGGCATGATCCGGGATTTTGCCAAAGCGCTGCCATTTTACGTTCAGGCCTGCGAACTTGGCAGTGATGACGGTTGCGAGAAAACGATATACCTTTACAGATCCGCCGGAGAGTACTGCGAACTGGATCCGAAAACCGGCGCCTATACAATGTCCGAAAAATGCTTCACCGATGCCGGAAAGTATCTTGACGATTTTTGTACCCGGGGCCGGGCCTCGGCCTGCACGGCTCTCGGAAGCATCTACAGCAGCAAGTATGATTACGGGGCTCCGGAATTTCTGACGGCTGTGGTCTATTTCAGAAAGGCCTGCGATCTGAAGCTGGCTTCGGGTTGCTTTGATCTGGCTGACAGCTACGAGAGGCTGTCGGAGCGCGGCAAGGATTATGATTTTCTGAGAGTTTACCAGAAAGCCTGCGACCTGAAATACGATCTGGCCTGCCGGAGAGCCGGGGAGATTTATCTTGGGGGAATCGGGACGCCCCGGGATACGGCAAAGGGAGTGGAATACCTCGGACGGGCTTGCGGCATTTCCGACTACGAAGCCTGCGATACCCTGGCAGGTTTTTACGAAAAAGGAGCGGATGGGATTGCGAAGGATGCGGCGCTTTCCAGGAAGTACCGCGAGAGAGCCAGGGATTTGGAACAGGTCTTCTGGGACAACTGCGACGGATGCTGATGAGGCGCTGTTTTCCGGATTCCGGGCCGTATTTTTATGAGAGCCCTCTGCTGTCAGTCATTCCGTAAAGCTTTTTCTTCACTGCCAGAAAATTCCGGAGAGACATAAGATCCGGGACATTCCCCAGGGCCCAGACCAGGAGCAGTCCTGCAGTCTGTGCCAGCAGAATGTCGGAAGGTTCCCCGCCGTCAAAACAGGCAAAAGCCCGTTCCGGATCCAGAGCCAGCTCCAAAGCCAGCCACAGTGTCAGAATCCCGAAAAACACATTCAGGATGTACATCCCCCACAGCACCGGAAGGTCGTCCTCCGTCTCCCGGCATTTTTCCAGAAAATGTTTCCGACTGTTTTCAGGCATTCCGTATCCGGGGTGCTTTTCCAAAAAAATCGCGCAGCTTCTGGAGAGACCGCGGGTCCGGATCAGAATTCCGGCGTGAATGGCAAAGGATATGATGTTAAGGCCGGGGAAAAACCGGAAGGTGAGATCAATCATAATGGCGAGATGCATCCCGTGAAAGCTTCTGACAAGTCCGGTCAGTTCTTTTCTGAAAAGACGCTCCTTTCCGGCGGCGTTTTCGGCGGGAGATTCCGGTTCGGGAGCGGGAGAACTTTTTGGGGATTTTGGAAAGGGGATATGGCGGGCCGGGGGCGGAGGTGCTGAAGGAGAGGCTGTCCGGGCTTTTGATCCCAGAGTGCGGTACATCCCCCGGAGTCCCTGGTAGCTTCGGGGATCGGTAACGGATCCGGAAAGATCCGGTTCGGAGGATGCCGGGGCTTTCGGGGGCGGCGGAGGTTTTATTCCGGAGGTGCTCCGGATGTCCGAGTAGAGACCGGGAAGTCCCCGGAAATTCCGGAGCTTCCCGGCCCGCTCCCGGGATTTTTGCTCCTCTTCTTCGGAGTTTCCGGTATCAGAGCTGAATCTCAGGCGCTCCCGGGGGGCTCTCGTTCCCGAAAAAGGAGAGTCTTTGTTTTCTGGAGGTGTTTCCGGTGGAGGATCTTCCGGCATCAGGAGCTCTGCCAGCCGCTCCTGAATTCCGGAAAGCCGTGCCATGGCATTTTTAATTCCTTCCGGGTCCGTTTCCGAAAGGCCTTCCAGAAATCCGAGATCCTGTATAAGTCCGTAAGCTTCGGGATTCCCGGTTCCGGCGATTACCAGCTTCTGAAATCCTGTAACCGCGGCAGCAAAGCCGGCGTCTTTATCCGGAATCCGGGAAACCGCATCAGGAAAATCCGGTGCCGTGCGGTCTTTCCGGTAGAAGCTTTTCAGGAGCCGCAGCCCCCGGATCCCCCGGGGCCCCCGCAGGGATTTCAGTAATTCCTCGCCCGCAATATTCCGGGTTACGGCTGCGGAGAGACTGTCAAGCCAGGCATCGAATCTGCTGCTGAAAAGGGCAAGATCGTCTCCGGAACGGGGAACTCTTCGGTTTTCAGTCCCGGAAGCGGTGTCAGAGGGACGGGAGCGGTGAACTTCAAAGTTCGGGGATTTTTCCGCAGTATTTCGGGTCTGTGATTTCAGAAACTGAAAGCCGCACCGGGGGCAGAACAAAGCCCGGTCGGGAAGTTCCTGGCTGCAGGAGCTGCATATCATGGGGGATCCGTGTTATCTCATCAGGTATATGGAAAGAGAAAGCCTTCTTTTCTTTCTGTAATTGTCCTATTGTTCGTGATTCTTGTAAAGCATTCAGGATCTTCGGCTTTTTGCGGATTTTAAGGAAAGCGCGGAATTGGATGCGGCCGGGGCAGCTCCGCGGATCCGTAGCTTCTAAATTGTCTTCCTGACCTCTTATTATGCAAAGATATTGCAAGATTGCATCCCCGATTTTTGAAAGATCCTGTAAAATCAGGGCGGAAATTCTTCACCTCACGGGAAAATTTTTTTTGAACTGATAAAGACTGATAAAAGGAGAATCGGCAGAAATGAAGTGTCCAGCCTGCGGCAATGAAATTGCTGATGATGTTAAGAACTGTCCGCTCTGCGGAAAGCATATTCCGGTAAATCTGTCCAAGGCCGGGGAACAGCCGGCATCCGGGCAGGATGCGCCGAGAACCGATATTGCGGGGGGAACCCTGTGTCCCCGCTGCCAGACCCCGCTCCGGCCCGGTGCCGCCTTTTGCGGAAACTGCGGTGCTTCTGCCGCCGGCGGCGGAACCGCTCCGGAAAATCCCTACGTGAATGCCGGAAGGAATTTCGGAAATGCCGGAACCGGCGGAAATATGGAAGCCCTGGGCCTGATGAAGGACATGAACAACATGATGTACTGGATAATCGGCTACCTGGTGGTGTCGTTTATTCCTTATGTCAATGTTCTGTCGATATTTGTCTATATCTACATTCTGGTGCAGACTCCGGCTCTGGCGGATCGGTGCGGTAAACTGCTGGGTGATGATCACGAGGTTTCCGGAATTATTGCCAAGACCCGGTCCCGGGTAATTGCGCTCTGGATCCTGATGGCGCTTACCTTTGTCGTGATTGTCGTCATGGTTGTGGCAATAGTGATCCTGGCGGTATCCATGGAGTCAGGAAGAGGCGATGCGTCTCCGGTGCTGATTATAGCGGCTCTGTTTTTCCTGATACTGACAGCAGGTGTTCTGATTACCAACCTTGTTTATCAGATTCTGGCGGTTATCGGCTTTGTCAAGGTCAAGGACGCCGTGGATCGGAAGGCCCGGGATTATTAGCGGTGTCTTTGATGCTATTTTGGACAAAAACAGAGATTAACAGGGGGAATATCTAACATGAAGTGTCCGGTCTGCGGCAATGAAATTGTTGATGATGCCGGGATCTGTCCCTCATGCGGGAAGAATTTTCAGGTAAGCCTGTCCGGGAACCGGCATTTCTCTTTTGATCAGGATGTTCCGAGAACCGATATTGCGGGGGGAACCCTGTGTCCCCGCTGCCAGGCCCCGTTCCGGCCCGGTGCCGCCTTTTGCGAAAACTGCGGCGCCTCCGCCACCGGCGACGGGGACTCTCCGGAAAATCCCTGCAGGGATTCCGGACAGAATTTCGGAAGCTCCGGAACCGAAAGCAATGCCGAAGCTCTGGTTCTGATGAAAGACATGAACAATATGATGTACTGGATTATCGGTTATCTGGTAGTGCAGTTTCTTCCCTATGTCGGGATTTTGGCCCTGATTCCCTTCATATATATTCTGGTGAAGACTCCGGCTCTGGCGGACCGGTGCGGCAACCTGCTTTTCGGTGATTTCGAGATGTCGGGAAGAACGGAGCGGGTACGTCCGCGCATAGTGGTACTCTGGATTCTGACGGTTATTTTTATTCTGGTATCAACAGTTGTGGCGGGATGGTTCATTTGGGTGATATTTACCCATGGGGGCTTCAGCGAGCGGATTATTTTTTCTCCGGTGGAGATGTTCTGGGCAGTGGTTGGAGTCGTACTGACATTGGTGCTCTGGCTTTCCTGGGCAGTCTGTCAGATAATGCTCCTTATTGATTTCTTCAAGGTCAAGGGGGCAGTGGATCGGGAGGTCCGGGGCTATTAGCGTCCGGTGCCGGAGGATCGGAATTCCGGAGTCGCGCCTGCCGGAATTTCCGGAGCCGAAGATGACATAAGAAATCAGTGACAATCAGAAAGAATAACTGCGGGCCCCGCTATTCCTGGGCCCGTTTTTTTTGTCCGGATTGCCTGAAAATAGGCCGGACGTTACATTTTCGGATATTTGCGGGTGAGATATTGTTCAAAAAATTGCCAAAAAAACGTTTTCAGACATGAGCCTGTGATCCCGTCCGTTATTTTATTTTTTCGCAATTTTTATACTCGTTCCTATCGCGCCTGTGCAAATCGGGCATTTCCATTGATTTTTTGTAACCTGACTCGTTGATTTTCATTCTCGGAGCATGATTACCATGATAATAAATTCATCACTTACCAGGCTTTCCGTGGCGCTTATCGCGGCTATGGGACTTTCCGCCTGTCATGCACCATCACAACAGCAACAACAATGATGACGGCGAAGTCGCCGTTGAAGTTCAGGTGCTGGACGGCGCTCTCAAGGGAGCTTTGGTTTTTGCGGATCTGAATCGCAACTTCGAGCTGGATCGCGAGGAAGCCTACGTCAATACCGATGAAAACGGCAG